>TARA_R110000787_G_scaffold16887_5_pt1 | contig 124847 bp, 106 predicted proteins | sample TARA_R110000787 | Tara Oceans TARA_R110000787 (sample SAMEA4397920) | marine metagenome | biome: Polar Biome; feature: [DCM] deep chlorophyll maximum layer (ENVO:01000326); material: water (ENVO:00002006), including particulate matter (ENVO:01000060) such as... | depth 35 m | reverse complement strand
CATCTCGACATAGCCGGTCAGCGGGAAATCCTTGCGGAACGGGTGACCCTGGAAACCATAGTCGGTCAGGATGCGGCGCAGGTCGGTATTGCCGTCAAACAGCACGCCGTACATGTCGAACACTTCGCGCTCGAGCCAGCCGGCGACTTCCCAGATGTGGGTGACGCTGGGCACCGGCGTATCCTCGTCAGTCGAAACCTTGACCCGGATACGGTGGTTCTTGGTCAGGCTGAGCAAATGATAGCAGACTTCGAACCGTTCCGGACGATCCGGATAGTCGACGCCGGCGATTTCCATCAGCTGCTGATATTCATGCTTGTCGCGCAGCTTGTCCAGCACCGAAGCCAGCTTGCTGCGCTCCACAGTGAAGCTGATTTCGCCATAAGCCTCGACCGTATCGATCAAGGCAGCGCCGATCGCCTTGCCAAGCTTTGCAGCAACGCCGGTATTGCTGGAAATTGTGGGTGCGGAATTTGCCATTAGATAACCCCGTTCGTCTCGAGCGAAGTCGAGAGACCGCTAGTGGAGATACCGTTCGTCCTGAGCCTGTCGAAGGACATCTCAGGGCGATAAGCGCACTTCGACAAGTTCAGTGCGAACGGATTATAATGGAAGGCCATACTCACCGTTCGAACGTCCCGATGCGGCGGATCTTCCGCTGCAATTGCATCACACCGTAGAGCAGAGCCTCTGCGGTCGGCGGACAGCCCGGCACGTAAATATCAACAGGAACGATCCGGTCGCAACCACGGACAACCGAATAGCTGTAGTGATAATAGCCGCCGCCATTGGCGCAGCTGCCCATCGAGATCACATATTTCGGATCGGACATCTGGTCATAGACCTTGCGCAGCGCCGGTGCCATTTTGTTGCAGAGCGTTCCCGCGACAATCATCACGTCCGACTGGCGCGGACTGGCGCGCGGTGCAGCGCCAAAGCGCTCCATGTCGTATCGCGGCATATTGACGTGGATCATCTCGACCGCGCAGCAGGCGAGACCGAAGGTCATCCACCACAAGGAGCCGGTGCGCGCCCATTGGAACAATTCTTCGGTCGACGTGACAAGAAAGCCCTTGTCATTCACTTCCGAATTGAGGTCCTTGAAAAACCCCTCGTCGGGATCGGTGTTCGGACGCATCGGCGTACCGTCGGCGTTGAGTATCGCCGAACCCGTGGTGTTAGCCTCTAGTCCCACTCCAGCGCTCCCATTTTCCATGCATAAATATAACCGATGATCAATTCCGCGAGGAAGACCATCATCGTCGACCAGCCAACCCAGCCGGTCAGATCAAGCGATACTGCCCACGGAAACAGAAACGCCGCTTCGAGGTCAAAAATGATAAACAGGATCGCGACGAGATAGAAGCGCACGTCAAACTGGCTGCGCGAATCTTCAAAGGCCGGAAAGCCGCATTCATATTCCGAGAGCTTTTCAGCGCTGGGATTATGGGTTCCGGTCAATCGCGAGACGCCCATTGGCAGAAACACGAACGCTGTCGACAAGCCAACGGCTACGAACAGGAACAACAAAATTGGTGCATATTCGGAAAGATCGACCACAAACAGACTCGTTTCGCTAATATTCGGGCTGCTTTTAGGCAGTGGTGCCACATGCCGCAAGGTCGAAATGGCTTAAATTTACGGCCTTTTGCGAGCCATTCGCACTTACAGCAGTGACTTTGCCAATATCCGGTGCAGCTTGCTGTGCAGCGCTTCGTTCGAGGCCAATATTTCGCCCTGACCGATTGGCTGATCACCGCCGGTATAGTCGGTGACAAAACCACCGGCTTCCCGGACCATCAATATACCTGCAGCAACGTCCCAGACTTTTAGCCCCGCTTCAAAAAAGCCGTCATAACGACCGGCGGCCAGCCAGGCGAGATCGAGCGCGGCCGAACCATTGCGACGGATACCCGCCACCTGCGGTGCCACGGCACCGAAAATCCGCGCCCATTCGCCAAGATCGCCGTGCCCCTTGAAAGGAATGCCGGTGGCAATCAGCGCTTCCGACATATCACGACGGGCCGACACGCGCAGACGACGCTCGCCAAGCCATGCGCCCTTGTCCATCTCTGCCCACCATGTCAGGTCGCTGAGCGGCTCGTAGATCAGCCCACTGGTAATCTTGCCCCAGCCGCGACCGTCGAGCGAAGGCTCCTGGACTGCGATCGAAATCGCGAAATGCGGGATGCCGTGGAGAAAATTGGTTGTGCCGTCGAGCGGATCAATGATCCAGCGCGGCTTGCCTTCTTCGCCCTCGATCATGCCGCCCTCTTCGAGAACGAAGCCCCAACCGGGACGAACCTTCAACAGTTCGTCATAGAGAATCCGCTCGGCGCGCATATCCGCCTTGGATACGAAATCGGCCGGGCCCTTTTTGGAAACCTGGAGATGTTCGACTTCACCAAAATCCCGGCGCAGGCGCGACCCCGCCTTGCGCGCAGCGCGCTCCATGACGGTGATAAGGGCGGAATGTGCTGGCATTTAATTATCTCCCCCCTCCTGTTTACCGGAGGGGCTGTGGGTGGGTCTATCTATTTTTCAAAGAGCGGGTGAGCAACATGGTCATGCCCGCCCCTGCCCCCTCCCGCAAGCGGGAAGGGCGTTTAATTGTCAGGAAACTTTACCGACATATTCACGGGCATAGACATCGACGATGATCCGGGTTCCGGCCGAAATGAACGGCGGCACCATGACGCGGACGCCATTGTCGAGAACAGCAGGCTTGTAGCTGGAAGACGCCGTCTGGCCTTTGACCACGCCGTCGGCCTCGACCACCTCGGCCTCGATCTGGTCGGGCAGTGCCACGGAAATCGGCTTTTCGTCATAAAGCTCCAGCTGCACGTCCATGCCATCCTGCAAGAATGCCACGGCGTCGCCAAGCAAATCGGCGGGCAACGTAAGCTGCTCGTAATTTTCCTTGTCCATGAAGGTCAGCATGTCGCCATCGGCGAACAGATATTGAAAGGTCTTGGTATCAAGCCGGACCTTCTCGACCGTATCCGCGCTGCGGAAACGAACATTGGTCTTGCGGCCATCAATGAGATTCTTCATCTCGACCTGCATATAGGCGCCGCCTTTTCCCGGCTGGGTATGCTGGATCTTGGCGACCTTCCACAAGCCACCTTCATATTCCAATATATTGCCCGGACGGATATCCACACCGCTGATTTTCATCGCTTGTCTCGCTCGATCGATTGTTTGATTGAGCGGCGCTGTAATCTGCTGGCCGCTAATAGGCAAGCCCGCTGACGCGAAAGGCGACAGGATTGGGCAAAGGTCTTTTTCATACAATACGCAGAATCGCCCGACAGCTATAGCCGCATCATGGTAGAGACAGAAATCATCCGGGCCCGCCGCGACGACGGCGATACGGCTCCAGTCAAACGATGCGCACTGGCGGCAGGCCTGTTCGGCTATTCAATTTCTGGCGGTCAGATGCGCTCGTTCAAGCCGACCGAAGGCTATTTGCGCGATATCGAGCAAATGCCCAGTTTTGCGCCGCCCTCGACCAGCAACTTTGTCGCCCAATATCTTTCGTCCAACATCGGCAAGACCAGAAGCTCGTCGTAAAAGCGGCTAGCTGTTTTCCAGAATTTCGGTGAAACGCTGAACGGCGTGGGCCGGACCTTCGGAATCATTCCAGACGGCACCGCTTACGGCCAGAAAATCTGCGCCGGCATCGACGAGTGGCTGGCAATTGTCCGGTGTGATCCCGCCAATCGCCACGCAGGGGATTTCCATCATCGCTGACCACCATTGCAATATATCCAGCTCTGGCGTGTGAAAGACTTCCTTGGTTGTGGTCGGAAAGAAAGCGCCAAACGCCACATAATTGGCTCCGCCCTCGCCCGCTTCCATCGCCAGATGGCGGCTGTCGTGACAGGTGATGCCGATCTGGACATCGAGCCCCAGTTCGGCGCGGGCATTTTTCAACTTTTCGTCGCTTTGTCCGAGATGCACACCATCGGCGCCCAGTTGTTTGGCCAAAGCGATATCGTCGTTGACGATGAAGGCGACGTCATGCCCGTCGCACAGGGCCTTTAGCGACGCGGCAAGCCGGGCTGCTTCCTGCTGATCTATATCTTTCACCCGAAACTGGAACGCAGCGACCGGCCCCGCCTCCAGCGCATCTTTAAGCTGTTGCGGAAAATCGCCACCGGTTTCGAGCGGCGAGATCAGATAAAGTTGGCAGCGTGGATCAATCATGTTCGTTCATTCTTCCCGGACAACGGCTATCAGGAAACCATCCCATTTCTTGGCACCGACGGTCTGTATAGCCGTGGCGTCCAGTTGCGGGTGGTTTTTCAGCATTTCATAAAGTTTGCGCGTGCCCGGGACTTTCGGATCATCGCTGCTTGGGTCAAGGACGCGACCTTCGCGGACAACATTATCGAAAATCAGCATCGTGCCAGGCCTCGACAATTTTAGCGCATAGTCGAGATAGGCCGCGTAATTCTGCTTGTCGGCGTCGACGAAAACGAGATCAAATAGCGTCTGCCCCTGCTCGACCAGCCCCCGCAACGTTGCAACCGCTTCACCGACGAATATGTCGACCTTGTCGCCCAGCCCTGCATTTTCGATATTCTTGCGGGCGACGGCGGCATAGCCGGACTCGAGCTCTAGCGTGACCAGCTTGCCGCTGTCACCAAGTCCGCGCGCCAGACAAATCGCCGAATATCCCCCCAAAGTCCCGATTTCGAGGATGTTCTCAGCCTTGTTAGCGCGCGCCAGCAATTCCAGCATGCGCCCCTGGGTTATCGAAACATCAATCGGCGGCAATCCTGCAGCGGCGTTGGCAGCCAGACAGGCATCGAGCGCCGGATCCTCGCCAATCAGATGCTCGACGATATAACCGTCGACATCGGACCAGCGTGGATCAGCGCTCTGCACAATATATTCCCTGTTCTGGCTTCCTAGGCGATCGAAGCGCGATAAATCTGGTCGATTGCGCCGCCCAATACCGCGTCAAATTCCTCGTCATTCTGGGAAACCCGCAGATCCTGAAGCAATCCGCGGCTGAAGCTGGCGATCATGCCTTCATTCTTGCTCAGTTCCGCACAAGCGTCTTCGGTCGAATAACCGCCGGACAGCGCTACCAGACGAACCACCTTGGGATGATCGATCAGCGATTTATAGAGATTGGGCTCGACGGGAATCGACAATTTCAGCATCACCCGCTGGTCATCCGCCAGAGCATCAAGCTGCTTGTTCAATTCACCGAGCAATATCTTGTCGCATTCGGCGCGTTCGTCGCTTTTGATATTCACTTCCGGTTCGATGATCGGCACCAGTCCGTGGCTCAATATCTGTTTGCCGAATTCGAACTGCTGCGCGACATTGGCGGCAATGCCCTTGGCATTGGCCTTGTTGATGACCGAACGCATCTTGGTACCGAACATGCCCTTGGCGACAGCATTTTTGCATTGCTCGTCAAGGTCCGGAATAGGCTTCATCAGCTGCACGCCATTTTCTTCGTCAGCCAGTCCCTTGTCGACTTTCAGAAAGGGCACAACACCGCGATCCCACAAAGCTTCCGGAACAGGCTTGCCGTCGGCTTCGCCGTTCATGGTCTTCTCGAACAGGATTGCACCGATGATCTTGCCGCTGCCAAAGCTTGGCGCGGTGATGATGCGGCTCCGCATCTTGTGGATCAGTCCGAACATCTCGTCGTCGTTCGAAAACGAATCTTCGCCAATGCCATAGCCAGCCAGTGCTTTAGGCGTAGAGCCACCACTCTGGTCCAGCGCGGCAATAAAGCCCTGACCATTTTCAATCTTGTTCAACATTTCACTATTCGCCATTTTTGTATTCCCATTATATTTTAATCGGACCGTTTGAGCGCTTCGACGCCGGGCAAGACCTTGCCCTCCATCCACTCGAGAAACGCTCCGCCCGCAGTCGATACAAAGCTAAAATCATCGGCAACGCCCGCCTGGTTGAGCGCAGCCACCGTGTCGCCGCCGCCTGCGACCGAGAGCAATTGCCCTTCCTTGGTCAAGGCCGCCGCTGTTCTCGCCAGAGCGACCGTCGCAACGTCGAAAGGCGGCGTTTCAAACGCACCCAGCGGGCCGTTCCAGACCAGAGTCTTGCAGGTCTTGAGCACGTCGGACAAGGCCTCGACAGCGGCCGGACCGATATCGAGGATCATTTCGTCGGCCGCAACCTCGTGCACATTGACGGTGCGGGTTGGCGGGTTGGGCCGGAATTCTTTCGCTACCACGACATCATAAGGCAGGTGCACCGTGCAATTGGCCTTGTCGGCCGCTTCCAATATTGCATTGGCGGTATCGGCCAGATCATGCTCGCACAAAGACTTGCCGACATCGACGCCGCGTGCGGCCAGAAATGTATTGGCCATGCCGCCGCCGATGATCAGATGATCGACCTTCTCGACCATCTGCCGCAACACGTCGAGCTTGCTGGAGACTTTTGCTCCGCCGACAACCGCGGCTACCGGATGTTCCGGATTGCCCAGCGCCTTGCCGAGCGCGGTCAGTTCGCGTTCCATCGAACGACCGGCATAAGACGGAAGATAATGCGCCAGCCCCTCGGTGCTCACATGCGCCCGGTGCGCTGCCGAGAATGCATCATTGACGTAGAAATCGCCAAAGGATGCAATCGCCTTGGCCATGGTTGGATCGTTCTTCTCTTCACCGGCTGCAAAGCGGCTATTTTCGATCACCGTGATGCTGCCGTCCGGCAAGGCATCGATCGCGCCCTGATCCGGCTTTTGCATGAAGCCGACGTCCCGCCCCAGAACCGCGGCCAAAGGCGCGACCACCGGCTCGAGCGAATATTCCGGCTTATATTCGCCCTTAGGGCGACCAAAATGGGCGAGCAACAACAGTTTCGCGCCCTTGTCAGCCAATTCGATAACCGTTGGCATCAGGGCCTTCAGGCGCATGTCGTCGGTCACCTTGCCGTCCGCCATTGGGACGTTCAGGTCGACACGGACCAGACCGCGCTTTCCTCGAACATCACCGATATCATCAAGCGTTTTGAAACTGTTAGCTGACATTAATCAGAACCTTTATGAATTAAAGCATGCCCGCCATGACCTTGGCGGTATCGATCATGCGGTTGGAGAAGCCCCATTCATTGTCATACCAGCTGACGACGCGGACGAGCTTGCCGTCCATGACCGTTGTTTCGAGACTGTCGACCGAGCTGCTTGCCGGCTGATGGTTGAAATCGCTGGAAACCAGCGGCTTGTCTTCAAACACCAATACACCCTTCATCGGGCCTTCCGCCGCGGCTTTCAGCGCGCCGTTGATTTCCTCGACCGTGGTATCGCGGCCAGGCGTGAACACCAGATCGACCAGGCTGACATTGGGTGTCGGTACGCGGATCGACGAGCCGTCGAGCTTGCCGTTCAGTTCCGGCAATACCAGACCGACAGCGCGGGCAGCGCCGGTTGTCGTCGGGATCATGTTGACCGCACCGGCCCGGGCACGGCGCATGTCGCTGTGCATCTGGTCGAGGATCCGCTGGTCGTTGGTATAGCTGTGGATCGTGGTCATGAAGCCGCGTTCGATACCGACGGTATCGTTCAGCACCTTGGCGACCGGTGCGAGGCAGTTGGTCGTGCAAGAAGCATTGGAAACAATGAGATCGGATGACGTCAGGACGTCGTGATTGACTCCGAAGACAACCGTTTTCAGGTCACCCTTGGCCGGAGCCGAGATCAATACGCGTTTCGCGCCGGCATCGATATGCGGTTGCGCCGCATCCTTGGACTGGAAGAAGCCGGTGCATTCGAGCACGATATCGATACCCATCGCAGCATGCGGCAGATCGCCGGGATTGCGTTCGGAGGTGACGGCAATTTTCTTGCCGTTGACCATGATGTGATCGCCGTGAGCGGTAACTTCGCCGGGGAAGCGGCCATGGACGCTGTCATAGGCGAAGAGTAGCGCGTTGGATTCGGCATCCGCGAGATCGTTGATCGCGACCAGTTCTAGGCCGTCATCATCGCGTTCCAATATTGCGCGGGCGACCAGACGACCGATCCGGCCAAATCCGTTAATTGCTACTTTCGTCATTGCTATTGCTCCTTTGAATTCAAAATTACCGGCAAATTTCAGCCAATTTTCTTCATTATCTGCGGGGTGATCGCATCCACGGTCAGGCCGAAATGTGCGTATAGATCGTCAATCGGCGCCGAAGCCCCGAAACTGTCGATACCGAAACGCAGGCCGTTCAGGCCGGTATAGCGTTCCCATCCGAAAGTCGTACCCGCTTCGATCGAGACCCGCAGCACATCATCACCGCCGAGCAGTTCATTCCGATAGTCATCGGATTGTCCGTCGAACAATTCGGTACAGGGCATCGAAACCACATCAGCGCCGACACCGGCTGCTTCCAGTTTGGCCGCGACATCCATCGCCAGCGACACTTCGGAACCGGTAGCGATCAATATGACACGCTTTTCGTTTTCTGCTGGCTTCAAGCGATATCCGCCTTTTTCACAAAGGTTTACGCTGACGTCATCACGCAGCGGCGGCAGGCCCTGGCGAGTCAGTGCGAGGGTCGATGGACCGTCAGCACGCTTGATCGAGAGCGCCCAGCATTCTGCCGTCTCAATCGCATCGGCGGGCCGATAGACATGCATGTTCGGCATCAGGCGCAGGCTCTGGATATGTTCGATCGGCTGATGGGTCGGCCCGTCTTCTCCGAGACCGATGCTGTCATGCGTCATGACATAGACGACCCGGGCGTTCTGGATCGCGGAAAGCCGCATCGCGCCGCGGCAATAGTCGGTAAAGACCAGGAATGTCCCGCCATAAGGAATGATGCCGCCGTGCAGCGCCATTCCGTTCATCGCCGCCGCCATGCCGAATTCGCGGATGCCATAATAGATATAACGTCCGGAATAATCGTCTTTTGTCAAAGGCTTGGTGGAAGGAGTTTTGGTATTGTTTGAACCTGTGAGATCCGCACTGCCGCCGATCATCTCGGGCAGAGCTTCGGTAATGGCGCCCAGCGCCATTTCGGAAGATTTCCGCGTTGCCCATTTCGGCGGGTCTTTTGCCAGACCTGCAAGATAGTCTTGCATGGCGCTGCCGTCCGGCAGTTCACCGGCCATCCGCCGCTGAAATTCTGCCGACTGCGCGTTGCCGCTGAGCCGCTGTTCCCAGTCGGCCCGTGCAGCAGCGCCCTTTTCGCCGAGTTTCCGCCAGGACGCCAAAACATCATCCGGAATGACAAAAGGTTCGGAATCCCAGCCGAGAGCCGCGCGGGTCCCGGCAATTTCCTCCGCGCCCAGCGGAGCGCCATGGGTTGCCGATGTGCCCTGCTTTGTCGGAGCGCCATAGCCGATGACCGTCTTGCAGGCGATCAGCGAAGGCCGTGGATCGGCTTCCGCTTCGCTCAGCGCCTTGCGGATATCGTCAAAATCGTGACCATCGCAGGAAACGACATGCCAGCCCGATGCCCGATAGCGCGCCGGAATATCTTCACTTGTCGATAATTCCGTTCCACCATCGATAGTTATGCCATTATCATCCCAAAGAACGTTAAGTCGTCCGAGCCCCAGATGCCCGCCGAGACCAACCGCTTCGTGGTTGATCCCTTCCATCAGGCATCCGTCGCCGGCGATGACCCAGGTCTTGTGATCCACAAGATCGTCGCCGAATGTCGCGTTGAGATGCCGTTCGGCAATCGCCATACCGACGGCAGTGGCGAAGCCCTGTCCCAGCGGTCCGGTCGTCGTCTCGACGCCTTCCAGCTTGAAATTTTCCGGATGGCCCGCGCAAGGCGAGCTAAGCTGGCGGAAATTCTTGATATCATCCAGTGTCGGCCGCGCATAACCGGTCAGATGGAGAAGCGAATAGATCAACATCGATCCGTGGCCAGCCGATAAAACAAACCGGTCGCGGTCCGCCCATTTCGGCGCTTTCGGATCATATTTCAGAAAGTCGCTGAATAGGACAGTGGCAACATCTGCCATACCCATCGGCATGCCCGGATGACCACTATTCGCCGCTTGCACCGCATCCATGGCTAGCGCCCTGATGGCGTTTGCCATGTTCTTTTCGGTAACAGTCATGACTGGTCTAATCTCCCGGATTGGCGAGTGGAAGCGCGCAACGAAATGCTGCGATTCGCTATTTTGCCTCTTCCTTTGATGATCCAGCAAGGCGGCGTCAAGGACCGCTTTTAAGGATCTAGTGTTTACGGCGCTGGAATAGATTGATAGCAACGCAAGATAAGAACTCACCTGTTGGAAGCAAGCTATGGAAAATGCTCATGGACAATGAACCAGTCATCCTTGCCATAGGCCGGATCGAACGCGCGTTAAGTCGCATAGAATCGGCAAAAAGCACCAAGAATACAGATATCGACCCGGCGCTGGCAGCGCGCCATGAAGCGCTGAAGTCAGAAATGCAACAGGCGATCCAGACGATAGACAGCCTGATCGAACGACAGGAACATTGATATGGCGCAAATGAAACTGGAAATCGGCGGCCGGACATTCATGGTCACCTGTCAGGACGGCGAGGAATCACATCTCACCAAGCTTGCCACGATGGTTGACGCAAAAACCCGCGAATCCGGCGATCCTTCCGGCCTGACCGAAAGCCGGATGTTGCTGTTTACCTCCTTGTTACTGGCCGACGATCTGCACAGCGCCCAGGCTGCGCCCGCCCAGCCTGCCGCAGCCGCTGAGCCCCCGCAAACCGGCCCAATCAGCGACCAGGTTGTAGCGGCGCTGGAAAAACTGGCCGATCGCGCTGAACAACTGGCAAATAGCCTTGAGTAACGCCCCTATCACGCCTAGATAAGATCTGACGGGTACTGTCTGGCACGAGCTTGATACGAACATCCCTGAGGCGATATAACTTCCTAGGGAGCTGTCCCTGTACGGATTGCGGACTGTTTTGCAGTCGGGTCCGATGCATATGGCGCCCACCTGACGTAATAGGCGTCAGAGGATTTTCCGGCAAACGACCAAGATGGTCCCGTCACATTTTCAAAGAAAGCATGTTTTTTGAGTATCTTGAAAGAGAATAAGAAGAAACTGCGTAAAGAATATAGAAGGCGGCGGGATGCCTTTGTTGGCCAGCTCGACGTGGCAAGCCGCAACCTGTCCTTCCGGCGCCTTCCCTCGCCACTGGCCCGCCTGTTCAAACCGGGACAGACGGTCGCCTTCTACCGGAGCGTCGGCAGCGAAGCCCCCACCGAGCGGCTGATCGAATATCTGACAGAGACCGGCGTCAATATCGCCTTTCCTCGCGTGATGGATAACGGCGTGCTGGAATTCCGGCTGGTGACCGGACCCGAATTGCTCGAATCCGGGTTCCGGGACATCCCCGAACCTGGCGACACATGCCCCCTCGCCGACCCTGACGTGATCATCGCCCCGCTGGTGGCCTTTGACCGGTCGCTGCGGCGGCTGGGGCAAGGTGGCGGTTTTTATGACCGCAGCTTTGCCCAATATCCGGATGTCCCCCGCATCGGTCTTGCCTGGTCGGTGCAAGAAGCAGCAGAAATCCCGAGCGAGCCCCATGATCTGCCACTCGACATGATCGTGACGGAATGCGAAATAATAGAATAAGTTAGGATGACGTCATGACATCAGAAACCGATAGAATCGGACAAGATCAGCCGAGCTGGCGCAAGCCGGTCGGCATGATATTGATATTGATTCTGATCCTGCTGTGGTGCGGAATTGCCGTGACTCTGATTGATTATCTCAGCGGACTTAATTTCTGGCTGCAATTGCCAGCCTATGTCATTCTGGGGATTGGCTGGATCTTTCCGATCCGTCCGTTGCTGACCTGGATGAATAAGGGGGCTTTGCGCCATCTCCCGGAAAACAAGGGAAATGGCGCGAGTGACGAGACTTGAACTCGCGACCTCCGGCGTGACAGGCCGGCGCTCTAACCAACTGAGCTACACCCGCTTATGTGCCTCTATAGGCGGTGAAGCAGCGCAAGTATAAGAGCGCTGCATCCCTGTCAACTACACTCTTTCGATTATCCCAGATATTTATCAAAATGGCTGATTTGGCCCCGCTTTATCACCCCGTCCGATCAGACTCGCCAGGCACGAGTCCGGAAAAGTCACAAAACCTTATAATGACGGTAGCAAATGCCGATAGTTACACGGCATTACGGTTAACAGGGGGTAAATCCGAGTGAAACGACTGGTTAATTAACTAAAATTATCGGCTGTTTTCTACCGGTTTTGACCGTGAAAAACCCATGACGTCATCCAGTTTGTGTTTACCAAATATTTTTCTTTCTTCGTCATATAGAGTGGATGACCAGACCAGAAAAACAGGATTGCGAATGGCGTTCGCATCCCCTTGCAGCAATTCCCGTCCGGTGGCGGTTGTCGCTTGCCGCGGGTGCCGCTGCTCTCTTTATGACACCCGTATCTGCTCAAGCAGCCGGTACGATCGCGGGGACCGACATCGTCAATGTGGCACAGGCCACGTTTGACGGGCCATCAGGTGGTCCACCCGTCACCATTGATTCCAATATAGTCACAATCAAAGTGGATGAGCTGCTGGATGTCACAGTGGTTTCCAGCGATCCCGGAGATATAGCCACCTCGCCCGCATTGACCGGACAGGCAAGCACCTATCAGGTCACCAATACCGGCAACGGCGACGAAGCGTTCACGCTGTCAGCGGATACGGCAAAGCCCGGCGATGAATTTGACACGACATTCGAACAGATCATTCTCGATACCAATGGCAACGGCGTTTACGATCCCGGGGTCGACACTATTTACACCCCCGGCACCAACGACCCGGTGCTTGCGCCAGATGAAAGCGTCACCGTTTTCATCCTTTCCACCATTCCCGCTTCCGCCAGCGATGCCGATCGCGCCGAAATCGAACTTTCCGCGGTAGCAAAGACCGGCAGCGGCACTCCGGGCGATATATTCGCCGGACAGGGCGATGGCGGTGGCGACGCGGTGGTTGGTTCAACCGGCGCGAGCGACGAAGCCAGCGGCTTTTTCGTAATCCAGGCGGCAGAGATCACTTTGGTCAAAAGCGCGACCGTCACCGATCCCTTTGGCGGAGCAGAAGCCGTACCGGGCGCGGTGATCCGTTATCAGCTGGTTGCTACGACAACCGGCACCGGCAATCTGACCAATCTGGCGATCACCGACGATATCCCTGCCGACACGACATATAATGCCGAAAGCATCACTCTGGAAGGCGCGGCGCTGACCGACGCACCGGGCGATGCCGACGCGGGCGCTTTCGACGGCAGCTCGATCACCGTGTCCCTGGGCACGGTTCCGGGCGGGCAGACGCGCACCATCACATTCCAAGTAACCATCGACTGAAAGTTTTCAGGGGGATAGCCGCATGTTTAAAAGATTTTTCATTGCCATAGCATTGATCGTTCCTGGCACCGCCATGGCGGCCAATAATGTCAGCCTGTCGAGCGACGTCTTTATCGAGCGCAAGGTGGCAAAACCGAACGGCACCACCGCTCTGGTTCTCGAACAACCGAAAACAGTCATTCCCGGCGACAATCTTGTGTTCGTCGTCAAATATAAAAATGTCGGCAGCGCGCCGGCATCCGATTTCTCTGTCACCAACCCGCTACCAAAAGCGGTGGCGTTCAATGGAACGTCTGATGGCACCGAAATTGTCTCCGTTGACGGAGGCAAAACCTGGGGGCCGCTTTCGGCCCTCACCTACCCGAGGGACAATGGCGACGTTCGCCCTGCCCTCATGACGGATGTGACACACGTAAAATGGAAATTTAATCGTGCCCTTTCCGCAGGATCGGAGGGGAAATTGATTTTCCGCGGCACTGTGAAGTGATCGCAACCGCCATGGATTGCCGCGGGGTTTGGCAATCCAATTAAGTGAAACAGGAGACAGTTATGACCAGTATACTGAAACTTCTCGTTGCCACTAGTACCATTTCTGTAGCGGCGCTGGGTGCAAACCCCGCGTTCGCTGCAGATTTGGGTACTGATGCGGGCACGAGCATTACCAACAACGTTAGCGTTGCGTTCAATGTGGGGGGGACTGCTCAGACCGCAGAAACCGACAGCGACACATTTGTCGTCGACAGAATCGTCAATCTTGTAGTGACCAAAAGCGACGCGGTGAACACCTCCGTCGCTCCCGGTTCTACACAACAAGCCGTGACCTACACGGTCAGCAACCAGACCAATGACACGATTGACGTGTTGTTGACATCCGAACAGCTCGGCGGAGATGATTTCAACGTCACCGGCCCGATCGCTTATTATCTTGATGATGGCGGCACAGTCGGGGTCTTTGACGGAACCGACACGCTCATCACATCGATCAACGATTTGGCAGAAGATGAAACGGTTATCGTCCACGCTGTCGCCAATATTCCGGGAACGGTTGTAACCGGCAATGTTGCTGATCTTGTACTGATCGGCCAGGCTGCCGATTCGGTGACCGGCGTAGCCTTTTCCAACGACTCGGGTACTGCGGATGATGCCGCGGTTGTCCAGAACGTCTTTGCAGACGGCGCCGGCACGGGAAGCGGTGACGTCGCAGGCGACGGTTATCACAGCGCTACAGATAGATATCAAGTGGCTGCCGCTGACATTACCGTAACCAAAACCAGCACCGTGCTGTGGGATCCGATCAACGGAAGCGCCAATCCGAAAGCCATACCTGGTGCTGTCGTGCAATATTGTATCGCAGTAGCCAACGCTTCTGGTGGTGCGGACGCAACAAGTGTCGCGATATCGGATACGATTCCGGCCAATCTGTCCTATTATAACGCGCTGGTCACAGGACCATCGACGATTCCGGGACTCATTGGCGTGGTAACCGAAGGTAGTGTGACGGGAGCCGTCTGTAACGCTGATGGCGGTGGCACCGGTTCGGAATCCGGCGGAACCGTTTCAGGCAATCTTGGCACGGTAGCCTCGGGCGCCACAGAAACCCTGATCTTCCGTGTAACGGTCGACTAGGCACATTGGAATCTGGCGGCAAGCCGGTGTTTGTCCGGTTTGCCGCTAAATTTCATTCAAAACTGTGGGTATATTCGCCACCTTTTTTAGGCCAGCCGGCCTGGCCTTGGCTGCAGGCGCTTTAGCTGCGTCTGCCTCCATGGCACTCGTGCAGCCCGCGTTTGCCGGGGAGCAGTCGCACGCCCGGAATCTGCCGCTGATCAGCAATATCGCGCAAGCGGAATGGGATATCGGCGGCCAAAGACTGCAAAAACCGTCCAATCGGGTCAATATTCAGGTCGTTCCGGCACCGAATGCCCCGCCCGAGATCACCACCCATCAGTTCAGTGACCCTCCGGGAGCCGAACAAGTGCCCATTCCGGACACGATGTGCCGCGGTTCGGCAGGAAGTATCCCGATCGAACTGCACGGGGTCTTTGCCGGAACACCAACGAATCCGGGATCGATCACACCGACGGACAAAATCCGGGCCGGTGCGCCGCTGATCGTGTCGATTCTTGCGCCTGGCAAGAATTTCAACCCGCTCGTCGCCGACAGCTTCGATATTGTCCTTTCCACGCCCGCAGGCGACCGGGAAGTGATCACAGTCTCGGAAACCGGACCGGACACGGCTCGTTTTATCGGGATGATCAACACCGCAGCGATCCCGCCGCATCCGGTACAGGGTGACTGCAAGCTGTCGGTCCATCCCGGGGATACGCTCGATGTTTCCATTGACGAAACGGCAGGGAATCCGCTGGGCAAGGTGGCTCTGGGCATATTGGTCGATCCCTTTGGCGAGACTTTCGACAGCGGTGACGGCACGCCGATATCGGGTACGCGGGTTACCCTGATCGATGTTGCAACCGGACAACCGGCCGATGTTTTCGGCGATGATGGCATATCGGCCTTTCCCAGCACCGTGATTACCGGCGATATGGTGACCGATAGCGGCGGCACCGTCTATAATTTCACCGAAGGCTTTTATCGCTTTCCGTTTGCACGAGCGGGGCGATATCGCCTGCTGGTCGAGCCCCCGCAGCCCTATAGTTTCGCATCGACCGCCACGCCCCAACAACTGGCCCCCTTGCGGCGAACGGACGGCATGCCGTTCACGATTGTCGACGGCTCCTATGGCGGGATCATCATCCTGAATGACCCGGCTCCGGTGCGCGTCGATGTGCCACTGGACAGGCCCGGCACGCCTCTGCTGATCAGCAAAGCGGCTTCGGTGACGCTGGCGGCGCCCGGAGACGCGGTGCAATATCGGGTCACGGTGCAAAATAGCGATTCAGTGCGGACAACCGGCCAGATTACGATTTCCGATCGGCTACCGCGCGCAATGCGGCTTAAAACCGGTACGGTCCGCTATAATGGCGAACTGGTCACAGCCAGTGTCGAGGCCAATGGACAGGATTTTACCGTCGAGGCCCCACCCCTGCCCCCGTCCGGCAGCGGTCTGCTGACCTATATCGCGGAAGTGCGCCAGGATGCGCAACCCGGAGATGCACTCAATCTCGCCTCGGCGAGCGACGATCGCGGCACAACCAGCCCGACCGTCGATGCGCTCGTTCGCGTGGAACGCGACGGTATTTCCGAACGGTTCACGCTGATCGGCCGGATTACCGACGGCGGCTGCTCGACCGATCCCGAAAAAGCTGCCGGAATTGGCGGTATTCGGGTGATCTTGCAAGACGGGACCTATACGGTCACCGACAGCGACGGCCGCTATCATTTTGAAGGGCTGAAACCCGGTCTGCACGTGGTTCAGGTCGATCCGTCCACCTTCCCCGCCGATCTCGCGCCGGTCGACTGTGCGCGCAACACCCGGACCGCCGGCAGCAATATCTCCCGCTTTGTCGAAGGCCGTGGCGGCGCGCTGAAACGCGCGGATTTCCGGGCAAAAACCGTTGCGCCGAGACAGATCAGCGAAAAATATATCTATCACAAGCCCGCAGTTCTGTCTGATCCGGAAGCGGCCGGAGCCGGTCAGGACTGGCTATCCGGTCAGGAGCCGGGTATCGCATGGCTGTTCCCCGAAGCAGACCATAATCCGCGCGTCAAGGCATTGCGCGTCGCGATCAAGCATCATGATGGCCAGAGGGTCGAACTGTCGGTCAACGGCAAGCCGGTCAATCCCCTAGCGTTTGACGGAACGAAGAAGAGCGCCGACGGCACAATCCGCGTCAGCACATGGCGCGGCATCGAAATCGGCGACCGGACCAATGTATTCGTGGCACGGGTCGTCGATCAGAATGGCGCGCTCGTCCAGCAATTGGAACGCAAGGTCCATTATGCCGGCAGTCCGCTGAACGCACAATTGCTCAAGGACCGCTCGATTCTTGTCGCCGATGGCGTTACCCGTCCGGTGATTGCCGTACGGCTGACGGATCGCACCGGCAAACCTGCCCGCAACGGCATGGTAGGCGATTTCAGCGTCCCTGCGCCTTATGCCCCGGCGATTGAAATCGATGCCCAGCAAGCCAACCAGCTGGCCGGTCTCGAACGGGGCGCGCCGGTATGGCGGGTCGAAGGCGAGGAAGGCATCGCCTATATCGAGCTGGCGCCGACGACGGCTTCCGGTTCGCTCAGCATTTCCTTCCCCTTCCGCGATGGTGAAGTGGAACGGACCCAGCGTATCGAGACATGGCTCGATCCGGGTGACCGGCCCTGGACCGTCGTCGGCTTTGCCGCCGGTACAATTGGCTTCAACACGCTGGATGAACGACTCGAGGATCTGGTCGAGGATGAGGACAATATCAACGTCGATGGCCGCGTCGCGCTTTATGCCAAGGGCCGCGTGACCGGCAAATGGCTGATGACCCTCGCCTATGACAGCGACAAACAGGAGGACGAAACGCTGTTTCGGGGCGTCATCGATCCCCGCAGCTATTATACCGTCTATGCTGACCGCAGCGAGCAACGCTATGACGCCGCTTCGGTACGCCGCCTCTATCTCAAGCTGGAGCGGCCGCAATTTTACGCCCTGTTCGGTGATTATGAAACCGGCATCAGCGAGCCCGAACTGGCACGATATCAGCGCGCGTTCAACGGCATCAAGGCGGAATATAGAAGCGATCAAGTCCATCTCAACGCCTTTGGCGCGGACTCGCCCAACCAATTTCGCCGCGAAGAGATCCAGGGCAACGGCCTGTCCGGTCCCTATGCCCTCGCCGCACGGGGCATATTGGCAAATAGCGAACGGATCACGCTGGAAACGCGCGACCGCTTGCGTTCGGACCGGATCATCGAGCAACGCGAACTGACGCGGCATATCGATTATGACATCGACTATCTGGCCGGCACCTTGCGCTTCCGCGAACCGATTCTCAGCCGCAGCAGCGGATTCGATCCGCAGTTCATCATCGCCGAATATGAAGTTCTCGGCATTGGCGGACGCAATCTCAACGCCGGTGGCCGCGCGACCTACCAGACCGCCGACCAGAAGTTGAAAATCGGCGCGACCGCCGTGCATGACGAGGACGAGAGCGTCAAAACCGACCTGCTCGGCGTTGATGTCCGCTATCGGCCCGACGTCAGAACCGAATTCCGCGCGGAACTCGCCGTCACCGACAATGAAGCGAAAGCGGTCACCGCGACGAGCAGCGGGCAAGCCGCCACCGCCTGGCTGGTCGAAGCCGAGCATCATGGCTCGAAATTCGATCTGCTCGCCTATGTCCGGCGTCAGGCCACCGGCTATGGTCTGGGCCAGATCAATGCAGCCGAAACCGGCACCCGTAAATTCGGTATCGATGCCCGCGTAAGGGTCCGCGAGAATCTGTCTCTGGCGGTCACCAGCTATCAGGAAGATTTCCTGACGTCGGGCGCCCGCCGCCGCGCCGGTACCGCCGAACTGGAATATCGCACGAAGGACAGGTCGTTCCGTGCGGGCATCGTCTATGCCAATGACCGGCTGTCCGACGGCACCGAAAACGAGTCGAGGCTCGTCAGGCTGGGCGCGACCCAACAGCTGTTCAACGGCAAGCTGGAACTGGATGCGCAAACCGAATTTGCTCTGGGCGGTCAGGACGAAAGCATTGATTTCCCGGCACGGCACAGCTTCTCGGCACGCTATTCCGTCACCAAGAACGTAAAGATCATCGGCACCTATGAAATTGCCGATGGCGAGAATATCGATGCCCGGACAGCCCGGATCGGTGTCGACGTTACGCCGTGGGACGGCGGGCGCATCGTCAGCAGCATGAACCAGCAGGAAATCACTGAATATGGCCCGCGCACTTTTGCCGCCTATGGCCTGACCCAGAGCATTCCACTCGACGACAAGTGGACGATCGACTTCTCGCTGGACGGCAACGAGACCGTCAGCGGTTTTGATCGCGCAGACGTTATCAACGAACAGCAACCGGTCGCTTCCGGCGGTTTTCTGGGCAATGACACGACGCTGACCGAAGATTTTCTGGCGGTCACCGCGGGTTTCACCTTCCGTCACGACGACTGGAGCTGGAACGGCCGCGCCGAATATCGCGACGGTGATATCAGCGAACGCTATGGCTTGACCACCGCGCTGCTCAAACAGATCAGCGAAGGCAGCGCTTTGGGCGCGCTCGCCAGCATATTTGTCGCGGAAGATGAAACCGGGGTCAGCACAAGAGTGATCGAAGCGGAAGCCAGCTGGGCCCATCGCCCGGCCGACAGCGAATGGTCGTGGCTCGAGAAGCTCGAATTCCGCGAAGATCGCGTACGCAACGCCGTTTCCGGCACATCCGGTCCGATCGGGGGCGCACCGCTTCTCGTCGACGGGAATGTGACATCGCGGCGGATTATCAACAGCCTGAGCGTGAACTACACGCCGGTTGATGCCGATAACGGCCTGTTCACCGAAGCGGGCGAATATGGCTTCTTCTGGGGCAGCCGCTATGTATTTGACCGGTTCGGGCAGGATGATGTCGAAGGCTGGAGCAATGTTGTCGGAGCCGACATCAAGTTCGACCTTTCCGACACGATCGATGTCGGCGGCCAGGCCACCGCGCGCATCGGCAACAATTTTGACAGCATCGCTTACTCCGGCGGGCCAAGCGTCGGCATCACCCCGTTCAAGAACGGCTATATTTCGGTCGGCTATAATGTCGTCGGCTTTGCCGATCGCGACTTTGAAGAGAGCCGCTACACCAGAGACGGCCCGTTCATCACCTTCCGCCTCAAATTCGATCAGGAAACGCTTGGAAGCCTGGGGCTTTAAGGCTTCAGTGCCCTTCCCCCGTGAGGGAGAAGAAAGAGCCAAGCCAGACTTGCCTCGTTCCGTTCGCACTGAGCCTGTCGAAGTGCACCTATCGGCGCGCGCTGTCCTTCGACAAGCTCAGGACGAACGGCAACTAGTTAGGACACCGCTCTAGATCCCTTCTCCCTTGAGGGAGAAGGATACAGAGCCTTATGAGCAAAGCGAATTAGGCGGCGTTGGATGAGGGTCTTCTGCTACCTGAAGCGCAGAACACCCTCATCCAGCTGCGACTAGGCAGCAAGCTGCCAAGTCTTCCCATCCTTCTCCCTCACGGGAGAAGAACCGCACTTGCCTCTTTCCGTTCGCACTGAGCTTGTCGAAGTGCACCTATCGGCGTGAGCTGTCGTTAGCTGCCGCTGGCCTTCGGCTCGACAAGCTCAGGACGAACGGTAGCTCCCCGCCCTCTTCAATCCGCAAACAACAAAACCGGCGTTTCCAGAAAATGCTTGAGCGCCTGCACATAACTAGCCGCATCATATCCATCGACCACGCGGTGATCGCAGGAGATCGACAGGTTCATCAGCTTGCGGGCATGGATTTCACCGTCGATGATCATCGGGCGTTCGACAATCTTGTTCGGTCCGATGATTGCCACTTCCGGACGGTTGATCACCGGCGTTGTCGCGATTCCGCCCAGCGGTCCGAGCGATGTCAGGGTCAGCGTCGATCCGGTCAGTTCCTTTGCCGTCGCACTGCCATCACGTGCGGCAGCGGCAAGACGGCTGATTTCCGATGACAATTGCCAGATATTGAGATCCTGGGCGTTACGCAGAACCGGCACCATCAGCCCCTGATGGGTCTGGGTCGCCATGCCAAGATGGACGGCGCCATGGCGTGTGACAAAGCCCGCTTCATCATCATAGGTCGCATTCAGCATCGGGAAATCGCGCAGGGCCTTGCAGATCGCCGCGATCATCAGCGGCAGGATCGTCAGCTTCGCCCGCTCGCCGCGATTGCCGTTGAGATCAGCACGCATATCCTCGATCTCGGTCATGTCGATTTCGTCGACATAGGAGAAATGCGGAATATTCCGTTTCGAATCTGCCATATTCTGCGCGATTTTGCGGCGCATTCCGATGACTTTGATCTTCTCGTCGTCACGTTTCTGCACGGCACCGGGCGGACGATAGCCCTGCCCCGCACCATAGTTCAGATAGGCGTCAAGATCGCTGTGACGGATATGCTCGCCCTGCGCCTTGACCTCGCTCAGGTCGACACCGAGATCGGCGGCCCGCTTGCGAACGGCAGGCGTAGCGAGCGGTTTCGGTTGTTCATTCCGGGCGGGCATGGCGTCAAGGCTTGTTGGATCGGCAGATGACACTTCAGACTCTTTCGGAACAACTGGTCTTGTTGGAGTATCCGGATTATCTTCTTCTTTATCAATGACTTGTTCTGACGGCACGACGTCAATCTCGGCCTGAGCGGCCTCATTCGGAACCGCGCTGGATGCTTCCAAATCTTCCAATTTATCGACATCGACGTCACCCTCGACTTCGATCTCGACCAGCATCGAACCGATCGCGATAATGTCGCCTTCTTCACCGGCCAGACCAACGATCTTGCCCGAAACCGGCGCTTCCATCTCGACCGTCGCCTTGTCGGTCATGACGTCGGCAATCTGGTCATCTTCGGCCACGACATCGCCGATCTTGATATGCCATTTGACGATTTCCGCTTCGGCAATACCCTCGCCAATATCCGGCAGGTTGAATATATATTTGCTCATGATTTCAAATCCCTGACAATCTTTTCCAACGCTTCGCCGATCCGGACCGGACCCGGAAAATAGGCCCATTCCAGGCTATGCGGATAGGGCGTGTCAAATCCGGTGACCCGCTCGATCGGTGCCTCGAGATGATAGAAACAGCGTTCCTGCACCAACGCCGACAACTCCGCACCAAAGCCGCTGGTCCGCGTCGCTTCGTGCACGATCAGACAGCGACCGGTCTTCTTGACCGACTTTTCGATCGTCTCGATATCGACCGGCACCAGAGTGCGCAGATCGATCACCTCGGCGTTGATGCCATGTTCCTCGACCACTGCCTTTGCAACATGGACCATCGTGCCATAAGCCAGAACCGTCACCGCATCGCCTTCACGGACAATCTTGGCCTTGCCCAGCGGCACCGTATAATGGCCTTCCGGCACCTCGGACTCGGCAAATTTCGACCATGGCGAGACCGGATTGTCATAATAGCCAGTGAACGGGCCATTGTAGATCCGCTTGGGCTCGAGAAAGAGCACCGGATCATTATCCTCGATCGAAGCGATCAGCAGTCCCTTGGCGTCATAAGGCGTTGACGGAATGACCGTTTTCAGGCCCGACACATGGGTAAACATCGCTTCGGGCGACTGGCTATGCGTCTGTCCGCCAAATATGCCGCCACCAACCGGCGACCGGACGGTCATCGCTGCGGTAAATTCGCCCGCCGAACGATAGCGCAACCGCGCCGCTTCCGAAATCAGCTGATCCATGCCCGGATAGATATAATCGGCAAACTGGATTTCCGGCACCGGCCGCAATCCATAAGCGCACATGCCGACTGCAGCGCCAATGATACCACATTCGGATATCGGCGTATCAAAACAGCGGGTCTTGCCGAATTTTTCCTGAAGGCCGGCGGTCGCGCGGAAAACCCCGCCGAAATAGCCGACGTCTTCGCCCATGATCACGACATTATCGTCGCGTTCCATCATTGTCGCGAGGCCGCTGTTGATGGCCTCTATCATGTTCATGACGGCCATTTGATTTCCCGTTCCTTGTTGGCTTGCGCCGCCTGTTCCTTGAGATGCCAGGGCATTTCCTCGAACACATCCTGAAACATGGTTTCAAACGGCTGGTGCAGGCCGTGGCCCAATATGCCGTTCTTGGCCGCTTCGGTCACCGCTTCCTTGACCGCTGCGAGGCATTCCGCGTCCAGCTGTTCCTGTTGCTCATCGCTCCACACGCCGCGCTGGATCAGATGTTTGTTAAGCCTGTTGATCGGATCACCGAGTGGCCATTCCTCGCGCTCCTGCGCGCTGCGATAGGCGGTCGGATCATCGGACGTGCTATGGGCTTCCGCGCGATAGGTGAAATGCTCGATCAGCGTCGGTCCCTGATTGGTCCGCGCCCGTTCTGCCGCCCAGCTTGTCGCCGCATAGACCGCCAGCGGATCATTGCCATCAACACGCAGCGCGGCAATGCCATAGCCGGCACCGCGCGCGGCAAAGGTGGTACGCTCTGCTCCGGCAAAACCGGAAAAGGACGAAATTGCCCACTGGTTGTTGACCACATTCATGATCACCGGCGCATTATACACCGCGGCGAAGGTCATAGCCGCATGAAAGTCACCCTCGGCGGTAGACCCCTCGCCACACCAAACCGCTGCAATCCGGCTGTCGCCCTTGCTGGCGCTGGCCATCGCCCAGCCAACCGCTTGCGGATATTGCGTGGTCAGATTGCCCGACACGGTGAAGAAGTTCAGCTCGCGGGAGCTATACATGATCGGCAGCTGACGCCCTTTGAGCTTGTCCGCCTTGTTCGAGAAAATCTGGTTGACCATCTCGATCATCGGGTAACCGCGGACGAACAATATCCCTTGCTGGCGATAGCTGGGAAAGCACATGTCATCGCCGTGCAAAGCCATGGCGGCAGCGACCGATGTCGCCTCCTCGCCGGTACATTTCATATAGAAGCTGGTTTTGCCCTGGCGTTGCTGACGATGCAGCCGGTCATCAAAAGTCCGTACCTGCACCATCGTGCGGAGCATCGTCAGCAGCGTTTCGTCATCAAGCTTGGGATCCCAGGGACCGACAGCCTTGTGATCATCATCCAGAACGCGGACCATGTCATAGACCATATCGCGCATGTCCTTGGGCGCGGTGTTTATATCCGGTCGCGCCTGCGCACCGGCCTGAGAGATGTCCAGATCGCCATAGTCAACCACATCACCCGGACGGAATTTCGGCTCCGGTATGTGCAAAGTCAGGGGTGGCAAATTGCTTTTGCGATTGTCATCAACCATCCAAACTCTCCTGCTTCACCGCAACGCTGCAGTGCAATATTTATTTCAACCGGTTGTTATATTATTTCATCTTCGCATAAAGGTCAACGTATCTGTCCTATGATGGGATATAAAAAAAGGGAGCAAATTAATGCCCCCTCTTTCTTACTATCTCGGACGATGTCGATATTTAGAAGCGCAGCGCCATGTTCATCATAGCGCGATCATCACGATAGATTTGCTGCCCCAGCCGACTTTCAACCGCAGCACCAAAGCTCAAATCGCCGTTGGTAAAGCTGAAACCGCCTTTGATCTCTCCATAAGACGCATCCTGCAAACCGATGGGCAATAGCAGCGATACGTTTTCCGCATCGAGGAAACGGACCCGGAAGTTCGTGTCGTTCCCGGAAACGCGGTTCACATAATCAAGCTTCATGGCGGGCTGGAACGACCATCCCGATGCAAAGGCCAATTTGGTGTTGCCCGATATTTTCAATCCGACCTTGGCTTCCAGACCAGAGCGACTGATCTCGTCCACGGCCAGCGCCAGACTACCGGCACTGTCGCGGAAACCGTCAACATTATAGGATGAATAACCGATGCTGGCCCGTGGCGTCAGCATCAAGCCGTCGACATTGATATTATAGCCAGCCTCAATCTCGCTCGCAAAAGCCATAGAATCGGTATTCAGGTTGCTGGATGAAAGCCCAGCCGTGATCCGGCTATTGGAGTCGATCTGCGAATAAGACACAGAAGCCTGACCACCGACGTAGAAATTTCCACCAAGGCGATAATTACCGTAAACCGACGCCTGATTTGTTTCTACATTGGCAACGCTGCCGCTAACCTCCTGCACACCATTTGCATAGCCGAAGGCTGTACCGAATGTGGTGCGATCATCCAGACCGAATTCCAGACCCATGGCAACATGCCAGCTGCCTTGCTGTACCCCGACATTATTGTCCGAAAATGCCAGCGATGACTGCTCAAATCCTGCAGACATGAAACCGCTTATATTTTCCGGCAATGCCACGGCGTCCCAACTGGAAGACTGATAGTTTTTGGCAAAACTTATCTGCGAGGCGGTGCTGCCGATCATCTGACGGCGACCATCGAAAACCTCGGGCGCACCGACAATCTGGATTTTTCCCGCGACGCCCTGCCCGGAACCGAGCAATGACAGGCGATCCGAAACCAAAGTCCGCATCGTCGAGCTTTGGCGCTCATCCAAAGTGGTTGTCCGGCCAGCTTGCGAGGCCGACAGACTCTGGAAGGTCGCATTCAATTCAGGAACTTCCATGACATCAATCAAACCATAAACATTGGCGAGATCGTTATAGGAGTGACCGCGCGCACTGTCCAAAGCATTGCCGAACGCCAGTGAGAACGGGTTGGTAATACCGCCGCTCCGGAAGAAATCCGAGAAACGGATAACCCGCATCCTCGCGATAACATTATTCGAACCGTAGCTCAGCTCAGGATAGAGGACACCGATTCTGCCTACCACATTGTCAAAAGTATTTTCGACGCCACCTTCAGCCGTGATGATCTCGAAAGTCTGACCATAGCGGGCACTGCTTCGACCAAATGCATTGATCACTGCTGCGGTACCGCCCAGGGAAATGATCCCGGGATTGTCGGCATCACCAACCACCGCCAACTGGTCATTGCCATAACGATTAACATCAAAAAGGGACAATGTTCCGGAAGCCAGGATGACGTCACCCGCGATCGTCAAGGTCCCGGTATCCCCGAAACCACTGCCGGGAGCGATAGAACCGTTGACCGAAGTCAGGAATGTCGGATCAAAAAAGCCATTACCGGTCAGCAGCCCTGTACCAAAGAAAGCTTCGCCGGTTGTGAGGCTGCCGTCAAGATCCAGCCACCCGCCAGTCTGGGTATAATCGCCCCAGACTTTCAGATTTCCGCCGCTGCGGATATCAAGCCGCGCTGCGCCCTCGAGATTAAGCCGGTCAATGGTGATATCATCACCCAATCGGGTGGTCCCGTGCGCAGCGAGCGTTACTTCATAATAGCGCGCGCGAATATCAGCCGATGGGTCAGCAACGACGTTATCCGGGACGAAGTTCAGGCTGCCCGGGCCCCCTTCGATGAAGACGCTATTCGGCGTTCCTTCATCAAATTCCGCGCTTAAAGCCGACAGATCGACACAATCGTCCAGAAAACAGATATTGCCAAATTTCGGCGTGTCGCCGGTAACGCCGGGCGCCTCAAATCCCGGGAGCGCGTTTACGAGTTCACCATCAACTTCAATGCCGTAATTGGGGTCCATATCCTGCACCCAGTGATGCGGATTTAGCCAGTCGCGATTACCCGGACGGCTGGACGCATAAACATAGCTGTTATTTGCCACGATCTGGTCCCAGAACAGATAGAGGGGCTGATAGAAGCTTTGCGTTCCATAAGATGAAAATGGCTGGAAGGTCAGCGGGTCTGCCGGATTATTGCCGAAAAACCTTGAGCCGCCAGATAATACCGCCGTGACAACCGGTGTGTCAAAAAGTTCATCCGCGACCAGTGCGCTTCCGGAATCACCGCCTGCAGTGGTGCCTTCCCGCGGCAGCGCAGCACCGTCATATAGATCGAAATCAAACATACCGTTTGTGCTATCAAAGGCATCCTGACCAGCCGGACTGTCAAAATCTGTATTGTACAGCGTCTGCGGCAATCCGTAATCGTCCGGGCCGAAGAGGAAATTATTCCTGTCATTCAGCGAACTCGCCGAAGAGATCATATTCTCTGCGATGCGCCGCCGGAAATCAATACCGAGATTGGCCCCGTCGGGTCCCAGCCCCCTCGCTCCATAACCGTTTATGACGCCGTGTGTTTCGGCGGTTAATGGCGAGAACAACATGGTCCAGGTCGGAACGCCACCGGCATGGGTATCAAGCGTTGCCATCGCCACATCCGCTTCCAGGAAGCCGGTCGGAAGAGAGCGTTCGTCGTACCAGACTTGTTCGACATTGTAGATGTTGAAACCTACGTCGGTCTGGTTTGCAATCCCGCCGTCAAGCCCGACCCAGCGGCGTACTGCGGGGAGATTATCCGCACTGAACCCGAAGGCAATTGCCGTCCCGCCTGTCGCGAAGCCATATGTGTCGGCAGCTTGGCTATTCACGCAGTGGGCGGCAAAAATAACGGTGCGCGGATTGATCAGGGTGCCGGTACAAAGGCCTAGAGAGGTCGTGGCCTGATTGGCCCTTACGGTCATCTGTCCCACACCGGTGACATCCACAATATTGTCAAGGATACCAACCGGAGGCGGATCGTTCAAAGTCAGGTCATCCCGAATAACGATAGCAGGAGCATCTTCTACCATAGTGGGTCCGGTTTGCGCATGGGCCGCTGTCGACAAGCCCGCCAAAAAGGTTGCTGAAGATACCGTGACTAATAGTGAACGATTGATGGAACGGAACGACATTCTATGCTCTCCCCAAAGAGTTTGGTTGAACTACACCTTTACTACTAGCTCACTACTCAAAAACAGAACGCACGACTCACTTTGAAGTTTATTAGTATCATATTTTACCAGAATATTACATTGCTCCTGGAAATAAAATTTGAGGACAGCATCGCCGCGACTTAATAGCGCAGTATTAAAGCAGTTCCGCGGGTTGGAAGCTAAACCGCCACCGGCGCCGCGATATGGGATTGCGGAGCATAATCCTCCACCACGAAGTCGCCGATCTGATAATCAAAGATCGACACCGGCTTGCGCAGGACTTTCAACTTCGGTGCGCCGGAAGGCATTCGCGTGATCTGTTCTTCGACAAGATCAGCATGATTGAGATAAAGATGCACATCGCCTCCGTTCCAGACGAGTTCCCCCGGCTCAAGATCGCATTGCTGTGCGATCATCCGGATCAATAGTCCGGCCGAAAACACATTAAACGCAAAGCCTAGACCAAGATCGCAACTGCGTTGATAGAGCAACCCCGACAATTTTCCGTTGGAGACGTAAAACTGATAGGTCTTGTGGCAGGGCGGCAATGCCATCTGGTCCAGTTCGGCAACATTCCAGCCGGTGAAAATATGACGTCGCGAACCGGGATTGTTCCGGATGCTCTCGATCAACAACTCGATCTGGTTGATACCCTTGTCTTCGCGGCGATAAAGCCCCTCACCTGCCGGAGTGTAACGCGGCCAGTCGACCCATTGCTTGCCATAGACCGGACCGAGATCGCCCCATTTGGCAGCGAAAATATCGTCTTCGATAATACGCTGTTCAAACGCATCACGGTCGAGTTGTTCGCCGGTTTCCTTGCGATATTTTTCGAGCGGCCAGTCGGTCCAGATATGCACCTTCTGCTTCACCAGCTCGCGGATGTTGGTATCACCGGTAAGAAACCAGAGCATCTCCCGCGCCGCCGTTTTCCAGAACACCCGCTTGGTCGTCAGCAACGGGATGGCATCATCGGCAAGATCAAAGCGCATTGTCACACCGAAAATGGCCCGCGTGCCGACGCCGGTACGATCAATACGCTCGTCACCCTGCGTCCAGATTTGCCGCATCAAATCAAGATATTGCTGCTCATAATGTTGTCCGGGAATCAAACCGTCATTCTCCAACCATGTGTTCCCCAAACGCTAGACCGCTATGACCATATCCTCAACCAGTTCCGGTTGTCGATAGATCAAGCAGGAGTCTTCATACTACCCTTTGGCTAAGCCTTGAACCGCAAATCGGACTAGCATATAATCGCCATATCACATCCACCGCACGGATCGGGAAGTAGCTCAGTCTGGTAGAGTACTGCGTTCGGGACGCAGGGGCCGGAGGTTCGAATCCTCTCTTCCCGACCAATTGATTATCTTTCCCAACCAGAAGCCGCAGTTTTCCTAGACTTTGAGGACATCCCAACATGCGGTTGAGAATTCGGAATCCCAAGTTGTGCACCTACCTGTGCACCTTGATGTGCACATTTTTCAGACAAACGCCTTGTTTCACAGCATCGGCCAGTCGGACATGAGTGTCTATCGGCGGGGCCAAACCTACTGGTGGCGCCGACGCATCAGTTTGGGAAATCCAGCAAAATTATCTATAATGCTCCGTATAACGCTAAAAACTCCGGATAAATCCGTAGCAAGGCGCATGGCACTTAGCCTAGATATGGAGCTTGAAATGATCGCAGCGAGACACCCCTTTTACAACAAGCCAGGCTTCAAGGTGTTATCGCCTCTCGGACAACCGGCAGTGCCAATCTGTGCCACAAAGTCGCGCCGGATGTTATCATAAAGGCGTCGCTATTTCAGGTCATTGATCACTATATCTCCAGCGACCTCATCCAGCCAGAATTTCCATCGCGACACGTTCGGCGGATGCCAAGGCCCCTTCGACTCCGCGCGTTAAGGTTTCCGTGTGTTCTCCACAGAAGCTGATCGGGCCCGCCTGTTCAGCAACTGCCTTGGGTAGTGTAGTCGCTTGACCCGGGCCATAATATGCCCACGCACCACCGGAAAATTCCTCGCCAGCCCAGCTATGGTAATGGCGCGCTTCCAATTTTCCTTTTGCTACCGGCCTCATCGACTCAATATCCGCCAGTATCTTCGCCATCGCGGTTTCCGCACCGAGTTTGTCCCATTGCAGCGCAAGGTCCCCGCGCGCTTGTACCATCAGGCCGGTCACTTCTTCGTCGGTCGCTCCATATCGCTGTGGAATGACCGTGCTACAGAAACTGTCACTCCACATGCCGGGTGCGAAACCGTCTTCTTCCCAGAAAGGCGCCTTGGTGGTCAGAAAAGCAATTGAGATCGGTTGGTAATTGGCTTCCTTTACGGCCTTCGATTGCAGTTCAGACAGGCCTGGGGTTATATCGATGTTCCGCAATGCCGCTAGTGGCAGCGAGCAGATCAGTTTTGCCGCCTGAAAACGAGACCCGTCCCGACAGGTGACTATGGCTCCGGACGCATTGTGCTCGATCGCGGATACCGGCCTTCCGAGAATGACATCGCCCTTCAATTGAGCTGCAATGGCTTCCGGCAATTTAATGTTACCGCCCTTGACTGCAAAAGATTCGGGTCCCGCTGCAATCTGGTTCTGAACGAAGCCGCTGTTAAAGCTCATCATCATCGTCGAGACGTCTCGCGCGTTTCTCCCATGATATGGCGCCAGATCATAGCCCAGCCTGATCGCTTCTTCATTCAAACCTTGTTGCGCAAGAAATTCGGCGAACGGCTTGTCGAGCGCTGCATTGGCCGGATCGCACCATTTGGTCCAATCCTTGATCGGCGGATTTTTGCCGAGCAAAACAAACGGCAGTTCGGCAGGCATGACCGGTTTGAGCGCATCGGGGAAAGGGTTTTCCGGATATGCGGCCCATTCTGCCCGCGAAAGATGTTTGCCATTAATATAAAGTCCGGTCGGTTGACCATATGTGTAGCGATGGCCGACTTCGACGAGTTCTACACCCGCCTGCTTCGCCGCATCGATTCCGCGCCCGTAGCCGGAGCCCATCGAGTTGAAGCCCATTTCAGGATGTCCGGGAAGGTCTGTAAGGCTGAGAATTCTTCCGCCAACCCGTTCGCGCGCCTCGATCACAGCAACCGTCAGACCGGACTGCTCGAGAAGCCGAGCCGCATGCAGGCCGGAGATGCCAGCGCCCAAAACAATCGCATCGTATTTTTGCGGCGTTTTAGAGCCGCAGCCCGCCGCCAAAAGAGTAAGGCCAACACCCGCCGTTCCCAGCATGAAATTTCTACGACTCAATGACATTCCAGTCTCCACTTCCGGTCAAAGGCACAGGCCCAATCATTTGCCAAAAAAAAGCGATACTGGCTATCGATTCCCAATGGCTAGATTGCAGTTACCCGCCAGTCGGATAGAAGCGCCCCCGCCCTGATAAGTGATAGGTCATTGTAAATGCATGATTATTTAGATTCCTCCACGAAATTTACTTATCGACCCTCGGTCAAACTGCTCAATCAAGGGGACATTGAGCGGCAACTCATCTCCTCTAGTTTGCAGCTAGCGAAGAGAGATGTTGAATGGCAAAGAAGAAACCCGAATTTGCTCTTGGCTGGAAAGTCCTTTTGGCTGGACTAATCGGGATTGCCTTCGGAGCATCACCCGTCCCTTTCAACACATTGGGCTTCGTAATCGGTCCGATTCATGACGAAATGGGTTGGAGCTTTGCCGAGATCAGTTTCGGCTTTTCGATATTTGGCATCGTCGCTTCCTTGTTGGCCCCGGTCTACGGCTGGTTGGCAGACCGTTATGGCGTCCGGATCGTGGCGATTCTGTCCACTCTCGCCTTTGCCGTCACCTTCGCGATGGTCGGCCTGACCCCGGCCTCGATCGTGATATTCTATCTCGCCTGGTTTCTGGTCGGCCTGGTCGGTATCGGCTCCACTTCCGTGACCTGGAGCCGCGCAGTCAACATGTGGTTCTTCTCCAACCGGGGACTTGCGCTGGGCATACTTTTGCTCGGTACAAGCCTGTCCGCAATGGTTGTACCGCGTGTTGCCGTCTGGTCGATTGCAGAACTCGGGTGGCGCGGCATGTATCCGGTTGTAGCTCTTCTGCCGCTTCTCATCGCCGTACCGCTGGCCTATCTCTGGTTCCGCGAACCCAGACCGGAAGAAGCACCCGAAGGCCTGATGGCCGGCGGTGCGCTGCTCGGCATGACACTGGGCCAGTCGCTTCGTGATCGCAGATTCTGGACAATGTGGATTTCGATTGCCTGCATCGCCTTGGCTTATGGCGGCGCGCATGTTCACATGCCGGAGATCATCAAGCAGCATGGCATGGATGCCGAACTCGCAGCCGGTGTTATGGGAACCATCGGAATATCCATTTTCGTCGGACGGCTGCTTACCGGATGGTTGTTTGACCGGTTATGGGCGCCGATCGTCTGCCTGCCGATATTGTTGATACCCGCCATTGCCTGTTACTGGTTGCAGGGAACGGCTTCGAACGAGATGAGAATCTATCTTTCCGCCATCATGCTGGGCTTTGCGGCGGGCGCAGAAAGCGACCTGATTGCCTATCTCGCCAGCCGCTATTTCGGCATGGCCAATTATGGCAAGATATACGGTATGCTCTATATGCCGTTTGGCATCGCGGCATCGCTTTCACCGGTTCTCTATGGTCATGTACGCGATGTCACGGGCAGCTATGACGGGATGTTGCAAACATCGATGATCTTGTTCGCAGTCGGCGCGCTGTTGCTGCTAACGATGGGCCGCTATCCGGACTTTAACGCCAAATCAGCCCTTAACGATCCGCTAAAGGCCTAAACAATAACCCTGATCACCCGCCATTTTCTGACGATCCCGGCCAGCGGGGAAGTACATCAACGTATCGTCCATTATCGGCGATGCGGTTCGGGCCCGCCGCTGCTTTTGGTCCACCAAAGTCCGCGCAGTTCTGCCGAGTATGAGCAGATTATGCACAAATGGGCATCGTTTTTTACCTGCATTGCTCCCGATTCGCCCGGATTTGGGCAATCTGATCCGCTTCCAGGTGTGCCGGAAGTCGGTGATTTCGCCGACGCACTGGTGGAGTTTCTCGATATACTGGGCGTGGCCCGTTGCGCAGCCTATGGCTTTCATTCGGGCGGGATCATTCTTGCCCATCTTTTGAAGCGCCATCCAGACCGGCTCTCTACCCTGGCAATAGGTGGCTATGCGATCTGGACCGACGACGAAATGCGCATATTCGGCGAGCGTTACATCCCTGAATTCCATCCTAGCCCTTATGGCGAACATCTGGTCTGGCTGTGGAACCGGATATTGGAACAGAGCTGGTTTTTCCCATGGTTTGATGTTCGCGACGAGACGCGACTCTCGGTCGCCCATGCCGACCCGGAACGGGTCAACGCGGTGGTCATGGAAATGCTCGATGCCGGCAATGCCTATCGTTTCGGCTACCGCGCTGTGCTGCTTGCCAAACCCGAAGTGCCGCAGCGCGATGCAGTTACCGCGCCTGTATTGATCAGCGCCTATCGCGGCGATCCTCTCTGCGATCATATCGACAGGATGAGATCAATGCCGGAAAGCTGGCAAACCAAGAAAGTCGAAACGCCAGTCGAACATCAGGAACTGAGTCTTTCCTTTCTCAAAGAACATGGACAGGCCGATTGCCCGAGGCTCGCGGAAGACGACAGTGTGGGCTTCATTGCCGTCGACGAGGGACTGATCCACTGGCGCGGAACCCGCGGAGCGCAGAATATGGTACTGCACGCACCGGGCGCGGAATTGACCGAACCGCAGGCCGGTGAGCTGGCGATCGATGTGCCGGGTCATGGTCTTTCCAGCGAGTGCGATGATTATCGCGCGGCGATCAAAGCCGCGCGACGACAACTGGGCGCGGAGAAGATAATCTGGCCAGAATTGCCGAACGGAGAGCCCGATATACTCTATCCAGATCTGACGCCGGACCGCTTCGGCGGCTATTTGTCGAGAGCCTGGTCTGCGGCACGGGCGTCAGCTCTGTTCGCGCCATGGTATGCCGCTGACAGCGACCATGCTATTCCGGTCGAGCAAGCGGCATTATCTCCTGAGGCGATCGCTTTACGGGCAAGAGCGCTCTTGCGTGCCGGCAAGGCCGCACCGAAATGGCATCATGAAATAGCCTTACAATTGCAAGGGGATCCAAGAATATGATCGATATGAATGACGAAAGCCTGCTGCTCAGTCGCCGCACATTGATGGCCGGAGGCGTTGCCGCCGGCGTGGCCGCCAGTCTGTCTGCCCCGGCTATGGCATCAACAGCAGCACCGCCCGGTCCGCTGGACAATGGCGGCATTCCAACCGATCCGGCAACGCGCGCCGCCATTGTCCGTCGTATGCGGCTGCGCCACGATACCGGACATGTTTTCTGGTGGTTCCGAGGCACCAGTTACGCCCAGCAGGGGGCAAATCTAATCCCGCTATGCGACATGGTTGCGGAAACAGACCCGCAAATGGCGCGCGATCCGCTGGCTATTTTTGACCGTGAAGAGGCGACCTACCGGAACTAGGACGCAAAGCCGATATCAATATTCCGAGAGCAAGCGACCCAGGCCGTCAATCTTGTCGTCGATACCGCAGGCCCGGAGCGCGTGCCAATATGTCGCCGCGTTGATGGCGATGACCGGTTTGCCCAGCCGTGCTTCGGTCTCGGCCGCTAGATCAACCATCGAAAGATTGGTGCCTACCTGCACCAGCGCATCGACGTCGGGGCCGTCGAGCTCTGCGAGCACTTCAGTCAGCCTCTCTGGCGTTACCTTCGCAATGTCGGTCCAGCATTGGCATTGCAGCGATACATCACGGACCACTTCAAAGCCTGATTCTTCGAGATAATTGCGTACTTCCGCGTTGGCCGCCGGAAAATAGGGAGAGACGAAACTCACCCTTTTGATCCCGCCATAGGCCTTGAGCGCAGCGACCAGGGATTCCGAACCGATGCTTACCTCAAGCCCGGCAACTTCCTCGACCTGCTTCTTGAACTTTTCGCCACCGGCGATGCCGCCATAGAAGGTGACCGCCGACATGCCCATCACCAGATAGTCGGGTTTGCAGGTAATGACCGAGCGCACCGCATCCATCGTATTGTCGGAAATCGCTTGGGTGCCAGCGAAGAAATCTTCATCGGACAGCGCAACCGGATCGGTCACGAAAATGCGGGAATAATGGTTGGTGATGCCGTTCGGTCGCATGCGTTCCATATCGGGCTGGACCACAGTATTGGTCGACGGCCCGATCACTCCCAGCAGCTTGCGCCAACCTTGAACATCACCCATGATAAAATCTCCAGACTAATTGATCGATTCTGCCTGAGCCAGGCTTTCATACATTGCCTGACGCATGAGATATTCGCGACGGCGGACATCATCCTGCTTGATCGCGAGCATTTCCTGGCGTTTGCGCTCATGTGCGCCACTTTCATGGCCGCTTTGTATGAACTTCATGTTTTCAATGGTCTGGGTCTGCGTGAAACTATGTGTGACCTTCCGCCGCTGGCGATCATAAAGTTCCAGACTGCCATTCGGCTTGCCCGACTTCAATAAAGGCTCCAGCTTTTCGAACAGGTTGAAGGCATCATGGACGCCTGAGTTCATCCCGAAGCCACCTAGAGGATTGTTGAGATGGGCCGAATCGCCGATCAGAATCACGCGGTTTTCGACAAAGGATTTGGCAACTCTCTGATGCACGCGATATAAGGTACGGTGACGCGTCTCGACGACAGCACCATTTCCGGTAAGTCGATCAAAAATCTCGTTCTTCATTTTGTCCGAACGCAGTTCGTCGTCGTCCAGCGTCCCGTCGGTGGGAACCAGAACCCGCCACAGGGACGGAACGCGCAAAAGGACCAGCCATTCTTCAGGATCGGAAACATAATTGACCGGAGCCAGACCGGGCAGATGCGCCGCGAGATCTTCTTCGGTGGAAAGACAGAGGAACCGTTCCGCATATGTGAAACCATCAAACTCAATGCCCAGCCACTTTCTTACGATGCTGTTGGCCCCGTCTGCACCGATCAGATAATCTGCACGCAGATGGTCGATGCCCAAAGCGGTTTCAACTTCGATATCGACACCGCTGTCATCCTGCTCAAACGAAAGCAGACGATTGCCAAAGCGAATATCGGCATTGTCGAACTTTTCCAGACCATCGGCCAGTGCGCGGGACAAATGATATTGTTCGCACTGGATGCGAAACGGGTAGCGGGTGACATCGGATAGTTCGGACAGATCGAACTCGATAAAATCGCCCGACTGACGATCGCGCCAATGATAGACCGGTGCCTTCAAGCCCCGATCGAGCAACATCGGTGTGATGCCAATCTGATCCAGCATTTCCAACGTTGGTGGATGGAACGTGGAAGCCCGCAAATCCTGAGCGCAATCGGCGCCAGCTTCCAGCACAACAACATCAACACCAATCTGTGCCAGTAATGTAGCCATTACCGTGCCAACCGGACCTGCTCCAGCGATTACAACCTGACAGCGTTCCCGCTTCATTCGACTATGTCCTCAAATTTTCAATCCCCTTTCTATGGCCATAAATGCGGTGGTTCTGATGCGTGACTTGGCGAAGTATCCGCCTTGCGGTGATTGGCGGCGATTTGGATGAACATGAGTATGCCGCTAGCAACGCGGTTTTGAGATCGAACGTGTAACAACTTGTATGGTCAACAATAGCAACAACCTGGTGTTTGGGTCCGCGATTGCATAAGTAGCCTTCAGAGGCATTTGCCCAGCGAACCGCTGTCTGCTCGATGAACCACGCATGGCGATATTCTGTTTGCGACCGTTTCCGCCAAAAGAACCTGACGAAAACGATTCAGAATCGCCCGATATTTCAACGGGTACTGTGAGGCCCTATTATCCGCCTGCTATTGTCACACGGCGGCGCAGATGGTTTTCCACTCGAGATAATTGTCCATCGCCTGTTTGCCGCTATCACGGCCCCAGCCCGATTGCTTGATCCCGCCAATCGTGAGTGACGGATCGTACATGGCATGGCAATTGATCCAAACGGTTCCGGCTTTGATTTCGCTGCTCATGCGATGGGCGCTGGAAAGGCTTTCGGTCCAGACGCTGGCTGCGAGACCAAATTCGCTGTCATTGGCCGCGGCGATCACGGCATCCACATCATCAAATTTCTGGACAGCGAGCACGGGGCCAAAAACTTCCTCGCAAACGATCTCCATATCAGGGGAAACATCCGCCAAAACGGTTGGTGAAATGAAAGTGCCCGCTTCCCCGCTGCGCTCTCCACCGGCGAGCAGCGTGGCTCCATCGGCCTGCGCGCGCTTGATAAAGCCTTCCACCCGCTCTGCCTGGCGAACCGATACCAAAGGCCCCATTTGCGTTTCGGGATCAAGGCCATGGCCCAATTTCAATCCCTTGGCATATTCGACCACACCGGCGATCAGACGATCATAGATGGCGCAATGTGCGTAGAGTCGCGATCCTGCGATGCAGACCTGTCCGCCATTGAAGAAGATCGCATTAGCGACTCCGGGTATGGCCAGTTCAAGGTCGGCATCATCCATGACGATGCAGGGCGACTTGCCGCCCAGCTCCAGAGTGACCCGCTTGAAATTTGTTTTAGCGGCATCAAGAATGGCGCGCCCCGTGACCGTCGAACCGGTGAAAGCAATTTTGTCGACGCTAGGGTGAGCGGCGAGGCTAGCACCAGTTTCAGCGCCAAAGCCGGTGATCACATTCAGTACACCGTCCGGCAGTCCCGCTTCGCTCATCAACTCTGCGAGTCGCAGAGCGGTCAACGATGTGTCTTCGGCTGGTTTCAGGATAATCGTGCAACCTGCGGCCAGAGCAGGCGCCAGTTTCATCGCGGTCAATACCAGCGGCGAATTCCACGGCACGATCGCGGCAACCACCCCGACCGGTTCACGGACGGTCCAGGTCCGCATCTGCTTTCCTGCGGGCTGATAGTCGATCGAGCTTTCCAGCGTCTGGCCTTCGATGTTCATCGCCTGGCCGGCAAAAAAGCGAAACTGGTTCACAGCCCCGGGCAGTTCTGCCCAGCGCCCGACAAACAAAGGCTTGCCCTGATCGAGACTTTCCAGCTCGGCCAGCGCGTCGATATTTTCCTCGATAATGTCGGCGATTGCCCAAAGAATCTTGGAACGGTTTAGTGGAGTGGTGCCTTTCCAACCCGCGAGCGCGTCACCGGCAGCCGCCACCGCTTCATCCACATCACCTGAACTTGCCAGGGCAAGCTTGCCGATGACCGCTCCCGTTGCTGGATCGACCGTATCAAAAGTCTTGCCATCCCGGGCAGCCTTCCAACTCCCATTGACCAGCAAGCCTTCTCCTGCTGCGCGGCGCGCAAGAAACTGCTGATTTGTCGGGTGAAGTTTGGTTAGATCAAAAGCCATGGCGTAATATCTCCAGAATGTGCGACTATCCTGACTTCCTAGATAGCAAAGCACCATCCTTACCCAGGCAAAAATTCGCTTGTCGGATAAGAATATCCGAAAAGAGGCTAATTGATCTGACTTGCTCTAGCAATATTGCCAAATCCTTGCCCGTGCGATTCCCGCACGCGGCGTAAATGCATTGGGGAACTTATGTCCTATCGTTTGGGAGTAGACGTCGGTGGTACGTTTACCGATCTTTTATTGCTTGATCAGCAAAGCGGCAATTTCTGGCGGCACAAGACGCCATCTACTCCACAGGACAGCTCGCAAGGCATTTTAACCGGCCTCAATGCGATCTGCCAGGAGGCAGGCACGAGCCCGTCGGGTATCGAGTTTTTTCTTCACGGAACGACCGTTGCCACAAATGCGATGCTGGAAGGCAAAGGCGCGCGGGTCGGACTGATCACTACGGATGGTTATCGCCAGATCATGCAGATCGCGCGCAGCTTCGTGCCTGGCGGACTGGCTGGCTGGATCGTCTGGCCCAAACCCGAACCGCTGGCGGCGCTGGAGGACAGTTTTGAAATTGTTGGCCGGATTGACGCTCAAGGCAGCGAAATTTCTCCGATCGATGAAACCGAGATACGCCAGATTCTGGAAGAACTGAAGGATTCCGGCATCGAGGCGCTCACCGTCAGCCTGATAAACGCCTATCTAAATGGAGCGCACGAAATCCGCGTCGGCGAACTGGCGGCGGAGATCATGCCCGATATCCCGGTTTCGCTGAGCCATCAGGTTTTGCCCGAAATGCAGGAATATGAGCGCACGTTGACCACCGTCGCCAACGCCTCGGTCCGTCCGGTTGTTGGCAAATATGTTCGCAATCTGCGCGACAGCCTGCGGTCGTGCGAAATGAACGGATCGCTCTCGCTGCTCCGCTCGGACGGCGGCCTGATGTCCTCGGAAAAAGCGGAAGACCATCCGGTCTCGCTGTTAATGTCCGGCCCCGCAGGCGGCGTAACCGGCGCGATATGGGTTGGCCGCAACGCCGGCATCAAGAATATTCTGACGCTCGACGTTGGCGGGACATCGACCGATGTTGCACTCATCGAAAATCTCGAGGCACGGCGGCAACGAACCACCGAAGTCGGCCATCTTTCGGTTCGCGCTTCGGCTCTCGACGTCAAAACCGTCGGCGCCGGTGGCGGTTCGATCGCCTATGTGCCCGAACTCACCGGTGCATTGCGAGTCGGACCGGAATCGGCAGGGGCAGTGCCCGGCCCGGTTGCTTATGGCAAGGGCGGAACACAGCCGACAGTCACCGATGCCAATGTCGTCTTGGGCTATCTGCCGGAATCTTTACTCGGCGGGTCGTTCAAGCTTGATCGGGAAGGTGCCGAAAAATCCGTGCAGATTATCGCCGACTCCCTAGGGATCAGCCTGATGGCTGCTGCCCGCGGTATCATCGATATCGTCAACGAGAATATGTTTGGCGCCTTGCGCATGATCTCGGTCCAGCAGGGCTATGATCCCCGCCATTTCGCGCTGATGGGTTTTGGCGGCGCTGGCCCGCTTCATGTCAATGCCGTGGCTCGGTTGATGGATAGCTGGCCGGCGATCTCGCCCGTCTCTCCAGGCGTGCTATGTGCACTCGGCGATGCAACAACCCGCATGCGGACGGAAACCGCCCGCAGCTTCTCCCGCCGTTTTAACGAGACCGACGAAGCCGAAGTGATCGGTCTGCTTCAGGAAATTTCCGCGCAAACGCGCGCGGAACTGATGGAAGAAGGAATAGCGGACCAAGATATTACGTCAGAGTTCGAACTAGACGTCCGCTATGAAGGCCAGGCGTTCGAAGTGCCGCTCTCGATCGACGAGAAAACGTTGCTTCAGGACGGGCTGGCCGGTGTTACCGACCGGTTTGACGAAGAGCATCACCGCCTGTTCACTTTCAACATGGAAAGCGCCCATGAACTGGTGAATATCCGGGCCGTCGCCTTGGGCCCTGAACTGGATCTGCCGGCACCGAAGCTGAAAACCGGCAATGGTGATCCTGCTGCGGCCAAGTTGCGCGATCATCAGCTATGGGCCGACGGCAAGATGCAGGCGGCTATCATCTATGACCGCTCCAAGCTTCTGGCCGGCGACATCATTCCGGGCCCGGCGATCGTCATCGAAATGGACTCCACCACCCTGATCGAAGCAGACTGTATCGGCACCGTCGATCAAGTCGGCAATATTCTAATCAACCTGGCCTGAGGAGGGACTTATGCCCGCACAGATTATTCAGTCTAACGAGACGCCCTTCAACACCGTGGCAATTGATCCGGTAACGCTGGAGGTGATCGAAAACGCCCTGCGCAATGCGCGCATCGAGATGGATGCAACGCTGGTCCGCACCGCGATGTCACCAGGCATCCGCGAACAGGGCGATGCATTTCCGTTGATCGCCGATAGCAAGGGCCGGATGATCGTCGGCCAGTTCGGAAGCTATATTGGTCCGTTTCTCGACGGTTTTGACGGCAGGGTCGAAGACGGAGATTTGATTTTCCTCTCCGATCCCTATTCGGTGGACGGCGCGATCAGCCACTCCAACGACTGGCTGGTTTTGATGCCAGTGTATAAAGACGGGCGGCTGCTCGCATACACTTCCATGTTCGGACATATGTCGGATATTGGTGGCAAGGTTCCCGGCTCGATGCCGATCGATGCCACCAGCATCTTTCAGGAAGGGGTACGCATCCCGCCGATCAAAATCTGGAAGCGTGGCGAATATAACGAGGATCTTATCAAGCTTGTCATGCACCAGACCCGCACCCCGGACTGGTGCAAAGCCGATCTAAACGCCTTGATCGCCTCCTGCCGCGTTGCTGCACGACGGGTGATCGAGCTGTGTGATCGCTTCGGCGAAGATGTCTATGCTTCGGCCACCGACCTGTTGCTCGAGCGCAATCATCGGGCGATGCAAAAGCTGATCGAAACATCGGTCAGCGAAGAGAAGGTCAGCTTCGAGGATTATATCTGCGACGACGGCATGGGCTATGGTCCCTACAAGATCCGCTGCACCATGTGGCGCGAGAACGGGCGGGTGATTCTCGATTTCGAGGGCACCGATCCGCAATCCAAAGCATCGATAAATTTCCTGCTGAACGAAAATATGATGAAGATGTTCTTTGGCATCTACATGATCATGGTGTTCGATCCACAAATCCTGTTCAACGACGGCTTCTATGATCTGATCGACGTCCGCATTCCGGACGGGTCTCTGCTGAAACCGAAATTTCCAGCAGCCCTGTCCGGCCGGACCCACGCACTTGGCCGGTTGTTCGATATTCTCGGCGGTTTGCTCGGCCAGAAAACACCGGAATTTCTCAACGCTGCCGGCTTCTCCTCCTCGCCGCATCTTTTCTATGCCGGGACAGACAAAAACGGAAAATGGTTCCAGTTGTTCCAGATCGGCTTTGGCGGCATCCCGGGGCGACCTTTAGGCGATGGACCGGATGGTCATTCGCTGTGGCCAGGCTTTACCAACGTCCCGAACGAATTTCTGGAACGCTATTTTCCGTTGCGGATCGAGCGCTATGAAACCGTATCGGACTCGGGTGGGCCGGGCCTCCACCGCGGCGGCAACGGCATCAATATGGTCTATCGCTTCCTCGAACCGGGCGTGATTGCCATTCATGATGATCGCTGGTTCGTACCACCCTGGGGAGTCAATGGCGGCGAGCCGGGCGCCCGCGCGCGCAAGCTGCTGGTCAAGAATGACGGCACCGAAATCGTGCTCGGCAACAAGCTCGAGGATTATGAAGTAGAAGCCGGCGACCAGTTGCACTTTGTCACTTGGGGTGGCGGCGGCTGGGGGGACCCTCTGGGCCGCGAGCCGGAATTGCTGGCTGTCGAACTGAAAAAAGGTCTTGTGACCGCAGAAGGTGCTCTCCGCTATGGTGTGGTGCTGGCCGACGGCGAAGTTGATGTTCCCGCAACGGAAGCTTTGCGGGCAAAAATGCGGGACGAACGGGACGGTGATTTGCCGACCTTCAACTTTGGTCCCGACATCGAAACCCTTCGCGCCAATTGCCTCGCGGAAACAGGGCTTCCGGCACCGAAACAGCCACAATGGCAGGTGCCGACATCATGATGCCATCAATGATCAAGGATAAAAAATAGTGGCGAACCCTATTCTGCGGGAAAAACTCGCATCGGGCAAATTCTTTGTAATACCCGGTATTCAGGACATGATAACGGCGGTGATCGCCAACAAGGTCGGCTTCGATGTGGTTTATGGAACCGGATATTGGCTGACCGCTTCGGCCTCGGGATTGCCGGATGCCGGGATCGCGACCTATACCGAGATGCGGGATCGCATGGAAACATTGGCGCGCACCAGCAATTCGGCTGTAATAGCAGATGGCGACACGGGCTATGGCGGTCTCCTGAACGTGCATCACACCGTGAAGGGCTATGAAGCCTCGGGCGTGACGGCGATCCAGCTGGAGGATCAGGAATTCCCGAAGAAATGCGGTCACACCCCGTTCAAGCGGCTGATCCCGCTGGAAGACATGGTCGAGAAGATCAAGGTCGCCGTCGACGCCAAGGAAGACGAGAATTTCCTCATCGTGGCGCGCACGGATGCCCGTGAAAGCGAAGGGATGGACGGCGTCTTGCGACGACTGGAAGCCTATGACAAAGCCGGGGCTGATATTATTTTCCCGGAAGCACTGACCAGCAAAGAGGAAATGCGGCAGGCATGTTCCAGTTTTGACAAGCCTGTCATGGCCAACATGTCCAATGGCGGACTATCGCCGGTGCCAAATGCATCGGTGCTTGCGGAAATCGGCTATGCCTTTGCCATCTATCCGTCCCTGACCAGCCTTGCCGCTGCAGCTGCCATGGAAAAGGCGTTGATCGGACTCAAGGAAGAGGGGAATGGTCAGCCGGACGGCATTTTCGACTTTAGCGAATTCTGTTCATTGATCGGTTTCGAAGAAGTCTGGGAATTTGAAAAGAAGTGGGCGAAGGGCTAAAAATCCATCAGGCAACTAGAATTTCCGTTCAACGGATAAAATATCCGACAGGCGGATATATATTTTCTATTTGCGGACATTCTTCTTATTGATGCCACCTTTCTGCCATTGGCACAGAGAGGGACCAGCAGACATGGAAAAAGGCGTACCGATTCGCTCTATCACACGAGCATTTTCGGCCTTGCGGGCGATAAACCGGCACGGCTCGATGACGATGATGGAAATAGCCAAGGCGGCAGAGGTCCCATATCCGACCGCCTGCCGTATTGTGCAAACATTGTTATATGAAGGTCTGGTCGAGCAGGAACCCGCTCGCAAACGCTACCGGCCAACCGCACTGGTCCAGACGCTTGCCACCGGTTTCCAACATGAAGATCAACTGGTCAGCATCGCACGGCCCCATATCGTGGATTTAACGAAGCGCGTGGGCTGGCCGGTTTCCGTCGCTGTCCGCGTCGGGCGCAACATGATGCTGCGGGACAGCACACATGCCAATTCATCGCTGACCTTCGAACATTATTATCCCGGCTTTACCGTGCCGATTCTCGACAGCGCGTCGGGAAAATTATCGATGGCGTTTGCCATTGATGAGGACCGGGAAATGATTTTGCGCTTCATGCGAATTTCGCAGGAGATCGATATCGATTACCTTTCCACCGCAGAAATCGGGCTGAATGTGGAGCAAATCCGCGCAGATGGTTACGCAACCCAGGGTCGCAACCATTTCAACCTAACGCCCGGCAAGACGTCATCGATCGCCGTTCCGATCTTCAAGAATGGGCATTTTGAAGCCGCCATGACCATGGTTTTCTTTGTCGCAGCAATGAAGCTGAGCGACGCCTTGGAAAATTATCTGGATGATCTGAAGCAAGCCGCTGCCTCCATCAGTCACGGGCTCAGCAACAACTGACACACCGCGACAGTAACGGTCGGTTAGATCAGAGCCGGGCCGTCACTGCCTTGGTTTCGAGATAGGCTTCCAGCCCAGCCGCGCCAAATTCACGGCCCCAGCCCGACTGGCCATATCCGCCAAAGGGGATATTGGTGCCAACCGCGCCATGACAGTTGATCGAGACATGGCCCGCGCGCACCCGACTTACGACCCGGTGAGCGGTCGACATGTTTTCCGTCCAGACGCTTCCGGACAGGCCATAAGACGTGTCATTGGCCAGTTCCGCTATGGCATCGACATCGAGCGTATCGAATTTCTGCACCGCCATGACCGGACCAAAAATCTCGTCGCGCATGATCTCCATATCGCGTGTGCATCCGGAGAAAATCGTCGGCTGAATGAAATTGCCGGCGCGGTCCAGCCGTTCGCCACCGGCAATCAGATTTGCGCCGGCCTGCTTTGCCCGATCGATGAAACCCATGACCTTTTCGGCGTGAGCGGCTGAAACCATCGGCCCCTGCTGTGTTGCGGGATCGAGTCCGTGGCCCAATTTCATTCCGTCTGCGAAAGCGGCAAGGCCCTCGAGCAAGGCATCATGGATGTCGGCGTGCGCGAATATCCGCGTCCCCGCCATACAATTCTGGCCTTGCAGAAAGAATGTCGCCATCGCGACGCCGGGAATGGCCAGATTCAGATCGACATCGGGCATGACGATCACCGGGCTTTTGCCGCCCAGTTCCAGCGAGACTTTTTTCAAATTGCCCATAGCACCCTGGATGATCGCGCGGCCTGTCCGGGTCGATCCGGTGAAGGAAATCTTGTCGACGTCATCATGGGCTGCCAGCGCCGCGCCGGCGTCGGCACCCAGGCCGTTGACAATATTGACGACGCCTGCGGGGAAACCGGCGTCGATCACCATCTGGCCGAGTGCGAGCGCGGATAAAGGCGTTTCCTCTGAAGGCTTCATCACCACCGTGCACCCTGCGGCCAGCGCCGGTGCGAGCTTCAATATAGCTGTCGATAAAGGCACATTCCACGGCACGATCTGTCCGACCACACCGACCGGTTCTTTCAGCGTGTAGGTGAGCGCCTCGGTCTCGGCCGCGATATGACGTGGCGGGACCATGGTCGAACCTTCTATCCGCATGATCGCGCCGGCATAATAGTCGACCATTTCCACGCAGTTGCTGGTGGTCAGTCCGGCAATGAAGCTCGGCATCCCGTTATCGACGATGTCCAGTTCGGTCAGCAATTGTGCATTCTGCTCCATGAGGCGGGCCAGGCGGGTCATCAGAGCCATGCGCTCCGAAGCCGTCATCCGGCGCCATGGCCCCTGAAAAGCCGAGCGCGCAGCGGCGACAGCCAGATCAATCTCTGCGGCTCCCCCGGTTTCGAATTCGGCGAGGACCAGCCCCGTTGCCGGATCGCGGCTTTCCATCAGACCACTGCCGTCGATCCACTGACCGCCAATCAACAGCTTGCCGCGCTGGTTCAGAAACGCGCGCGTTTCCGGCGCAATCTCGTGACCGTCAAATGCTATTGCTTCACTCATCACACTGGCTCCGTACGGCAGTCATAGTTGAAAAGTCCGAGAGATTCCTCGTCCTTGGTTTGTCCGATGCCAAACATGTCCGCATCCTGCCCCTGCATGCGATCGGCATTTGCGTTGGACTCCGACTGTACCCAGGTTGCGCGTTCATGACGAGCGGCCTGATAGCGGGACAGACCTTCGGAAATATCTGTCGATGCGCCCAGCGCTCGCGCCAGAATTACCGCATCTTCAATTCCGCACGCTGCGCCATGGCCCAGAAACGGCGTCATCGCATGGGCTGCGTCGCCGATAAGCGTAACATTGTCGTCAATTATCCAGTCGGCCAGCGCCGAGCGTGCATTGATCGCCCATTTGAACATCGGCTGCTCGCAAGCCGCTGCGATCAGTTTTTCCGCATCGTCGCACCAGCCCGCATAAATTTCTTTGATCTCGGCAGGGTCTGCAGGGATCGTCCAGCCGTCATCCGTCCAGCCATCCTGGCGAGCGAAAAATACGATGTTCATGATGGTGCTGCTGCGGATATTATAGCGCGTGATCATCGCACCCGGACCGATAATGATACCGGGAAAATCGGACAATTGTTGCAACCTCGGGGTAACGGGAACCAGGGCTCGCCAAGCGACATGGCCGGTAAAATGGGGTTCCGTCGGTTCGAAACGCTGGCGAATGACAGACTTTACACCATCCGCACCGATCAGCAGATCACCCGTAATCCGGCTGCCGTCGGAGAGAATCGCTGTCGTCCCTTCGCTGTCGATCACTGCGCTGTCCGTGCGCATATCCACGCCAGCCGCGCGGGCCGCACCGGTCAGCAAATCATGCAGATCGGCTCGGTGGATTGTGACATAGGGCGCGCCATATTTTTCACGCTGGGTCGAGCGGTCCATGGTGACCAGAGTCCGGCCGTCTTCCCAATGCTGGATGCGCTGGCGAGATGGCTCTACCCCTGCAGCAGCGACCTCCTCGCAGAGGCCGATGAAGTCCAGACCCTTCATCGCGTTGGGCGACAGGGTCACGCCCGCGCCGATTTCGCCAAATTCCGGAGCCAGTTCCAGCAGAGTGACGGAAAAACCCTGTTCGGCGATCGCAGTAGCCGCAGTCATCCCCGCGATGCCGCCGCCAACGATGACAATCTTTTCGGTGCGACTCATCCCAATTGTCCGGGAATGTGGCTTTCGTGATTGGCCAGATACCATTCGGCGATCTCTTCGCGCGTCGCCCACCAGACACCCGGCAAGGACTTGGCATGCTCGATAAATTCGCGCAGCGCCCGCACTCTGTGGGCACGACCCGAAACATGAGGATGAAGGCCGACATTCATGATCCGGCCGGTCGTGTCACCCTCTTCATAAAGAACATCCAGCTCTTCGATCAGCGCGTCGCGGAATTGATCGGTAGTGAAATTCTTGCGCGTGATGAAGGTGAAGTCGTTGATCTCGTTCGAATAGGGAACCGAGACAATCGGACCGTTCGGAGTGCGCAGCATATAAGGCTGATCGTCGTTCATGATGTCACAATAATAAGTGCAACCATATTCGGCGAGAATATCAGCCGTCTGCAGCGTCCCGCGTAAGGAAGACGAGAGCCAGCCTTTCGATTTCCGGCCAGTGAATTTCTCAAACTGGTCCAGTGTGCGCAAAACGATTTCACGCTCTTTGTCAGGATCACCGGCAAAATTGGTCAACAACTCTCCCTGCTCCCAATTGTGGGTGAGCAATTCCCAGCCCCGATCCAGCACGGCGTCGGTCATCGCCTTGCGCCGTTCGAAGGTTACCGCATTGGTCGTGCAGCTTGCTTTCACGTCCAGCTTGTCGAACAGGTCGAACAAGCGCCAGATACCAACACGCTGGCCATATTCGCGCCAGCTATAGTTGGGGAAATCCGGCGTATTGCCTGGCAGAATATCAGGCAGAATCGACGGCCCGCCAGCATAATAGGGCTTGTCCGTGTCCTTCGTAAGATCCCAGGTCTCCAGATTGAAGGTAAGGATCAAGGCAACTTTCGCGCCATTGGGCCATTTCAGCGGCTGACGTTCGGGCAAGGGGACGTAATCATATTCCATTTAAAATACCTGCTTTTGGCCGAATCCAGCCAGTGAAAATCCATATTGACGGTTCATAGCATGTGATTGAAGCACATTTACTATATCCACCCCAACATTTTGCCGGTCTTTGTCCACCATACGGACAGTGCCTGAAGCAAGGAGGCTGAAAATGCACATTTCGCCGGTTTCGCAATTTGTTAGCCCGTGGTTAGCGGACTGCCCACCAGTCGGATATTCATGCTAGTGGCTCCAACCCTGCCCTTGTACCCAATATAGGCATATCGGTGGATGAAATTATTAAGCCACGTCTCATTTAGATGGGACAGATTATATGAAGAACTCGCCGTCCGAAGACATTCAATGGAGAAAAGCGCAATGCCCAATATTCGATGGTCCCTGAAGATGACTTTGGCCTGTTCCACGGTGGCTATACTTGTCGGCCTACCCGCTTGTTCTGCGGCCCAATCGGCCCAGCCAGCCGCATCTGCGAGCACTGCGGCAGCATCACAGGAAGCTCGGCCGCGCCTCACTATCGAAGAATTGCGGAAGCTTTATGCTGACGAGGAAAGCCGCTACATGGAGATTGGTGGCGTCGAAGTCCATTATAAGGACGAGGGCAGCGGACCGGTATTGTTCATGGTCCATGGCTCGGTCAGTTCTACGCGGACATGGGATCGTATCACCGAAATTCTGAAACCCGATTACCGGATCATCCGCTTCGATATTCCGGGCTACGGCCTTTCCGGTCGCGTTTCCGATGAAGCCGCCGCCAATGTGCAACCGGTAGAGATCGCGGAGCAGTTGGCCGAAAGGCTTGGCGTCAAAAAACTCACCTTCGTCGGCGTGTCCAGCGGCGGCACAATGGGCATGTATCTGGCAGCCAAGCGTCCCGATCTGGTCGAACGGCTGATCATTTCCAACACGCCTTCGGATCCGGTCGACACAAGCCATCTGGTGATGCCCGAAAGCTTCGTGAGCGCAACCAAGAAATCCCGCGAAACCGGCTATTCGGATATGAGTTTCTGGAACGAATATCTGTCATTTTTCGCCGGTGATCCAGACCGGATAAGCGAACAGACGCGCAAGGAATATTATGACTTCAACCGCCGGACCGCGGAAAAGCATCCTATCGCTTTGGTCGCGCGAATCGGTGACGGCGTTCAGGCAAAAATCGAAATGCAGAAAATCACTGCGCCGACGTTTCTGATCTGGGGTGGCGCAGATCCGTTGCTACCTGAGAGCGCTGCGGATGCGATCACCGGTTATCTCGGGTCGGCGCAGATATCACGGGTAATCATGCCCGATGTCGGTCACTATCCGCCGCTCGAATCGCCTGATCGTTTTGCTCAACTGATCGCAGCCTATGTCGAGGCAGGTGTTATTTCCGACGATGATCCCGAAACCGCGAAACCATGATTTGCAAAAGATAGTGGAAAGCATGAACGGCGCAGGCGCCCGGACCCTCTATGAAAAATTGTGGGACAACCACCGGGTCAGCGACCTGGCCGATGGCGAAGCGCTGATATATATTGACCGCCATCTGGTGCATGAAGTCTCGAGCCCGCAAGCCTTTGCATCTCTCCGCGCGTCGGGCCGGCAATTGCGTCGTCCGCTCACCCATTATGCCGTTGCCGACCATGCGGTTCCCACCCGCAACCGCGAGGAAGCGATCGAGGATCCGCTCGCCCGGGCGCAAGTTGCGGAACTGGAGCGCAATGTCGCTGAATTCGATATGCCCTATGCGGCATTGCAAAGCGCGGATCAGGGGATCGTCCATGTTATTGGCCCGGAAAGCGGTTTCACCCTGCCCGGCACGACCATGGTCTGTGGCGACAGTCACACGACCACGCATGGCGCCTTTGGTGCCCTCGCCTTTGGCATCGGCGCCAGCGAATGCGGAACGGTCATGGCCACCCAGTGCCTGCGCCAGAAGAAAGCGCGGACGATGCTGGTCGATCTTTCCGGAATGCCTGGCGTATATGTCACGGCAAAGGATATCGCGCTGGCGCTGATTGCCCGCATTGGTACCAACGGTGCTGCTGGCTATGCGGTGGAATATGCCGGACCGGCGGTTTCAGCCATGTCGATGGCCGAGCGAATGACGCTCTGTAATCTGACGATCGAGGCCGGCAGCCGAATCGGTCTGGTTGCACCCGATGAAACCACGCTTGCTTTCGTCAAGGGTCGTCGCCTTGCACCGAAAGGGGCAGCATGGGAACGCGCGGCGGCTTATTGGCTGGATCTGGCAACGGATGACGGCGCGCGATATGACAAACGGATCAAACTCGATCTGGGCGCGATTGAGCCGCAAGTAACATGGGGCACCAATCCTGATCAGGCTGTCTCGATTGCTCAAGCGACTCCCGATCCTGCGACAATCAGCGATAAATCGTTGCGTGCACAAGCGCAATCGGCGCTGGAATATATGGGCCTGGAACCAGGAAAACCGATCGAAGGCACAACGATAAGCCACGTCTTTGTCGGCTCTTGCACCAATGGACGGATCGAAGATCTACGTGCCGCCGCGGCCGTTGCCAAAGGCCGCTCGGTTTCTCCCGGCGTTACAGCAATCGTCGTTCCCGGATCGGGAGCAACGCTTATCCAGGCAGAAGCCGAAGGACTGGACCGGATTTTCCTGGAAGCCGGGTTTGAATGGCGAAAACCGGGCTGCTCGATGTGCGTGGCGATGAACGATGACCGTCTGCAATCGGGAGACCGCTGCGCAAGTACATCCAACCGCAATTTCGAAGGCCGTCAGGGCGCGGGTGGTCGTACCCATTTGATGAGCCCGGCCATGGCTGCTGCAGCCGCTGTTACCGGTTACTTAACCGACGTAAGGAAATTGGGGCAATGAAACCGCAGCCATTCGAAACCCTGTCCGGGACAGCTGCGCCGCTGGAACAGGATAATATCGATACCGATATAATTTTCCCGGCCCGCTTTCTGCTGATCACGGCACGCGAAGGACTGGGTCAATATGCGTTTCACGACCGGCGCTTCGGAAGCGACGGCCTGCCTGACCCCGAATTTATCCTTAACCGCGAACCTTTCTGCGAGGCTCCGATAATCTTGGCGGGCGCGAATTTCGGATCGGGATCAAGCCGTGAACAGGCGGTCTGGGCCCTGCTTGGCTTCGGCATCCGCAGCATCATTGCCCCCAGTTTCGGCGAAATATTCCAAGCCAATTGCTTGCGAAATGGCATATTGCCGATCATTCTGCCGGACAATATCGTGCGCGATCTGATGCCGCTTGCGAAAGCCGGACTGGCATTGACTATCGACCTTGAAAACCAGAAGGTTGTCGCTGGCGATCATGGTATTTTCGATTTTGATATCCCGCCGGAACGCAAGCTGGCGCTGATCAATGGCTGGGATGAAACCGCCCAGATATTGAACCAAAAAGCGGATGATATAAATGAGTTTGAGACTTGGCAACGCCAAGACCAGCCTTGGCTCTATGAAACGGAGACTGCGCGATGAGCGAAGAAGACCTGCTCGAAAATTACCGCCGTGCCTATAATACAAAAGTCGGTTTTGGTGAGCGGCCCGCCCTGATCATGATCGACTTTTGCCAGGGCTATTTCGACCCCGATTGCGATCTTTATTCCGGCGTTGAAGATGCGTTGGCTTCCGCCCTGCGGATACGCGAAGCAGCCCGGGCGGCCAAAATACCGGTGATCCTGACCGGTGTATCCTATCACCCGAGCGCGATAGACGGCGGCCGTTTTTTTGAAAAAGCGGCCCCTTTGCGCTATTTCATCGAAGGCAATCCGATGGGGGCCTTCGCCGATGGACTGGAACCGCATGATGACGAGTTGGTTATTACAAAACAATATCCCAGTGCCTTCTTCGGGACCTCTCTTGCCTCGACCCTAACCGCGATGGGCATCGATAGCGTTCTTCTGACCGGCCTGACCACCAGCGGCTGTGTCAGGGCAAGCTGCGTCGATGCTATGTCGCACGGCTTTCGCACCGCAGTTGTCGCCGATGCCTGCGGCGACCGTCATGATGCACCCCATGACGCCAATCTGTTCGACATGAATGCCAAATATGCAGATGTAGTCAGCGAGGAAGAGACCATCGGCTTCCTGCAAAAGCTTCAGGGACAGAGCGGTACCTAGCGTTAAGTGGTCGCTTGACGCTCAAAGGCTTCGAGTCTGACGCCCCAAGGCGTTATGGCAGCCACAGCCGTACACTCTCCGTGTGGTGCCCAGTTGATCTCCACGGGCCCGATGATTTTACACCCGCCATTCTCGGCACGAGTCTTGAAATCGGAGAGGTTTGAAACGGGAAAGCGCAACGCTCCCCAGCCGCGCTGTGGCGGGGTATCAGTAGAAAAATCCAGACCGTCGCAATCGAACTGGATGATTTCGACCGAGCCTTCCATCCGACCCTGTGCTTGATAGACGCCGACCGTCACCAATATCCCTGGTGCCAGACCGACGGGCAGACCCATGCAATTGCTACCGTCGGCATGCGTCCAGCTGGCTTCCTGAACGACCTTCCATCCCAGCTGCTCGGCATAAAAACGGCGGGCTGCGGAAAAATCGGAGACAATCTGGGTGGCATTAAAAACCCAGGATGCCGGTCCGCTGACATGTTCGAACCCTGTCAGCGGCGGCTTCACCCGTTCCATCAAGGCAAAGCACAGTCCGTCACCATCGCGATCCAGGACCTCGCGCACCGAAACGGGGTCGAAGTCAAAGCTGGTGATCGGGGCCGGCGAGAGAAAGCCGTTTCGCCCCATTGCCGCGTGAAGTTTGTCGATGGATTCCAGCGCGCGCAGATTGACATCGAACAGCGCTCCGGTGTCCCATGCCTGGGCACCATCGCGCATCACTCCCGCTGGCTCCCTTTCAAGCGACAGCAAACGAATGCGGCCGCGCGGGACCGTCGGATGCGATAACAGCAGTTCCTGCACTTTCGGCGAATCACTCATACCCAGCAGTTCCAACGCGGCACCGGCGACGTCCCCCCGATATATCTCGACGAAACCGGTTGCCGCTGCAATGCGACTGGCGCTGGCGTCGACATCAGCAACAATGCCGACCGCTTCCTCAAATCCGTTATCTTGTGAAATCATACGAAACAAATGCGCTATCGGTGCCACCTGTGGCAAGCCCAGTAAGACTTCGACCGACCAGCGGACACGCCGGGCGGTCATTTCATCGAGCGTGGACAGGTAAGCATGGATCGGGCAAAACGGCGGAGCGCTGACCGACCACCGGATAAAGCCTACGGACCCGTTTCCCGTGGAACCGTCGCCCCGCATCCAGCAATCTAAACATGGAGCTTTTGACCCGATGACCGGCAGTAAAAAACAAGCAGACTTGATCGAGCGGCTGGAAAATCTGCTGGGTAAACAAGGGCTGATCACTGGTGCAGATGATCTTCAATATTTTTGCAATGACGTTTACCGGTCCGGCGGGCAACCGCTGGCAGTTGCACAACCCGCGTCGACCGAGCAGGTACAGGAAGCCGTGCGACTCTGCGCTGCAGCGGGCGTGGCGATGGTTCCGCGGGGCGGTGGCGCCTCCTATACAGATGGTTATCTCTACGCGGCTGGTGGCCATGTGCTGTTCGATCTTGGCGCGCTCGATGACATCAAAATCGATGCCGCCAATCTTTTGGTGACTGTCGGCGCCGGGACCAGTTGGGCAAAATTAAAAGAAGCACTGGACGCGCAAAAATTGCGAACTCCTTTCTGGGGTCCCTTTTCCGGCCTTGCCGCCACGGTCGGCGGAAGCATGAGCCAGAACACCGTCAGCCATGGCAGCGGTGCGCACGGTGTTTCCGCGCAATCCGCTCTTTCGATGGACGTGGTGCTTGCGAGCGGAGAATTGATCACCACCAGTGCCGCCAAATCGACACGCTTTTACGGCCCGGACCTGACCGGCCTCTTTACCGGAGATTGCGGTGCGTTCGGTCTGAAGACCGCGATTACCCTGCCCCTGATCAGAACGCTCGACCATTGCGAGCCTTTGAGCTTTGCGTTCGATGACTTCGAATCCTATCATGCTGCTGTGCGGATTGCCCAAGCGGAACGGCTGGACGATTCCCACTTCGGGCTCGACCTTGCTTTGTCGCAAGGACAGATCGGCCGACAGGAAGGTGTTGCAGCGCGTATGAAGATCGCTGCGGAGGTGATGCGCAAGGCGCCGCGCAAATTGCAGGGGCTCGCCCAGTTGATGCGTATGGCCGTCGCTGGCGAAGACCCGATGCGCTCCGGCGCCTTTATGTGCCATTTCATAGTGGAAGGCTTTGATCCGGCCGACGCCGCTGCCAAGGCAAGGCGACTACGCCATCTGCTCGCAGACATTGGACGGGAAATTGCCAACAGCATGCCGACATTCGTGCGGGCCATGCCATTTGCTCCGCTAACCAATATTCTCGGGCCCGGTGGAGAGCGCTGGGTGCCCGTCCATGGTGTATTAAATCATGATGCGGTCGTCGCATTCAACGCTGCTTTCCACGCGCTGGTAAAAGAACAGCAAGCGGAAATGGGCCGCCTGGGTGTCTGGCTAGGCACGATGTTCTCGCCTGCTGGTCCCGCTGGCTTCCTCTACGAAGTCGCCCTTTACTGGCCCTGCCAGCGCAGCAGTTACCATCGACAGACCCTCGGTGCAGATCACCTGAGCAGCATCCCCGATTTCCAGGATAACCCAGAAGCGCGCGAATATGCCAATGTCTTGAAAGAGGCAATCATCGCACTGTTCCAGAATTTCGGTGCCGCCCATTTCCAGATTGGCCGGGCATACCCGTATCAGAAACGCCTTGATGCGCAGGCGCTAAGTCTGGTGAAGGCTGTGAAGCACGAGCTTGATCCTCAAGGATTGATGAACCCGGGCGCTTTGGACCTATAAGCCGGCGGCGATTCAGACTTAGTCGGGTTCCTTGTTGCCGACCCGTCCCCATCGGCCGAGAATGGATGCGCCGATGATATTCAGCGTCACCGGAATGACTGCGAACGCCACAATTATACCCATCTTGGCATTTTCGGATTGCGGCAGACCCGCGACCGCCTTGGCGGAATCAAACCCAAATGTTGCCAGAGTCAGACCGACCAGCAAGGTGCCGCCGAGCGCGAAGGCGATTTTATCTGTCGCGATCCAAGCCGCTGAATAGAGACCCGCATGCTCTTCGTCTTCGGAGGCAATATCCGACATCATGGAGAAGCCCAGCATCGTCCAGCCCGAATTGCCGACAGCAGCGACAAAGGAAAGGATAAAGGCGGCGATTGCGCCCCATGATGCCGCGAAAGCCCATATTACGTAAGTCAGCATATAAAGAATGGTCGCCGCGATATAGGCTCTGCGCTTGCCCATCAAACCGGCCAGCCTGACCCACAGAGGCTGCGCCAGAATGATGCCCAAGCAGGCCATGATCACAACGACACCAATTAACTGAAACGCATCCGCACGCTCCATATTATAGGTCAGAAAATAGAGCAGCGAGGCGTAGGCCATTCCGGCTCCGGTTAGTTGCAGCAAGTTTGCCAGCAGCAAGACCGAGAATCGAGGAGCAAGCAAAATGGAGAAAGCCTGCTTGGGAGACAGCCGCTCGGCTAAGGCCGGCCGTGCAGACGCCGCTGCGGCTCTCGATGTTCCGGCCGAAGAGAAAAACGCGATCAGCAGCGATATCGGACAGATTGCCGCCAATACCAGAGCCATATCTTCATAGGCAGACTGCCCGCCTCCCTGCATTTCTATAATTGCAGGGGCCAGCGCGCCCGCCACCAGCACACCGACGGCGGTAAAAACCAGACGCCAGGCCATCACCACATTGCGCTGCGACGGATTGGAGGTCAGATCGCCGGCCATTGCCAGATAGGGAACTGAGAAACTTGCAAATACAGCCATGTAAAGACTGAACGTACCCGCAACATAGGCAAGTTTAACAGTCTGCGTCCCCTCTGGAACGTGGAACAACAATATCATTGCCAACGGTGACAGCAGTGCTCCCGCAACAAGCCACCAGCGCCTTGCTATTTTTCGTCGCAGGCGATCGGATAAAATGCCGACAGAAACGTCAAATATCGTACCGAATAGCAGCTTGGGTACGAAAATCGTCACGCCAGCCACATCGGGCGCGATGCCGAGTACGGTTGTCATGAAGAACAGCAATAGCAACGAAGGCAGGTCGCGGAACACCTGTCCCGCAACCTGCCCTGCGCCATAACCTATCTGGTTTGCTAGGGATACGTTCCGGGTATCAACGCCCGCGGGAAGCATGGCCAAGCTGGCTTAACCTTTCCTGGGCGGAAAGCCAGCTGGTGCTTCTGGCGCTTTGGGCGGTTCCCAGCCTTCTGGCACGGGGGCAGGTGTCTGTTCCCGCGCATAATGTTCAAGACTGGAAAGCGACGGACCATAATCTTCCGTCGGAGCGCTCAGCCACTTTTCATCCATAGCCCGTGCAGCCTTCACCAGATGTGCGGGAAGACCGCTGACACCTTCGGGGATGGTCTGGAAATGCGTGAAATAGCTGACATGGCCCTCTGCCTGTCCCATTAACATCCATGGCAACCACGGTGTGATACGCGACCACGACCCGATATGCGGTATATGGGTCAGTTCAGGATTCTCGACATCCGCTTTGTCGACGACATAGATAAAATGTTCCGAAACCCGGTTCATCGTGCCGGAAGACTCACGCGGCCATTTGTTCGGTTGCAACGCGTTCGGATATACAAGATCGATGCCGTTATTCAGAATCATCTTGCCTTCCGGCCCGTATTCCCAGTCCTGCAAAAACGGCTTGGGTTCACGCAAATCCTTGTTCAACCCGCCATAGGACGGACCTTCAGGCAGAAACTCGCTGATCGTAAAGTTGAAAGGATCGTTTGCAATGGGCACGACCTTCACCATCTCGTCCGAATAGGGGTTGTGCCATTCGCTCAAAATTTCACCGGTTTCCAGATCGGTGTAGAAAACGATTTCGCGGAGCATCCGGCGATAGCTGCCGTCTTCCAGCTTTTTCATCCTGACAAAACTGAAACCTTCGACACCAAACAACGTGCGGACTTTTTCATTCGGGCGCACGCCCATGGCTTTGCCCTTGATCCAGCCGCATTTTTCTTTGGTAGGATCGATATCACCGTCAATCCGCGCATAGACGTCCCGGTTCCATTTGGGATTTTTAAAATCGATCTCCGTGATAAAATCGACCGCAGGCTCTTTTTTGTGGGCATTGGCAACAGTTGGAACGGCTGCCATGCCGGTTACGAGAGCGGCAAGGCCCAGACTTTCACGGCGACTGAGGTTGAATTTGTCCATTTTCGTCTCCAGCAATTAGGATGAATGCATTCTATATGATGACACTTGTTCTCTATTCGGGGAAGCCGCGGCACCAAAATGCCCTAGCTGTTCGCCTGCCGGATAGATGGCTGATCGACTTGTAGCCCGTAGCTTGGTGAACTAGCATAGACATATGAAATGCTGACCATAGCGCAATGGAGCCAATGATGCTGAATATATTCCAACAAGCCAGCCATGCGGCCTTGCCGCAGGCCACACACGACGAAGCCGCTCGCGAAGAATTCACAAAGAGTTTCAAGGGGTTCATCCAGTCTACACTGCTGCCGGGCCTGACCCCGATATATGAGGACCAGGTGAAGCCCGCGTTTATCAAAGAGCATGGCCGCGAGCCTGCCGACCGGCGCGACATTCGTTCGGCAATGGTAAAAAATCTCTATTTTCAGCATTATGCCTCCGCCAATCGCATCGCACAGGAAATATTGTGGGAATCGGTCAATGTCTCGATCGACCGGCAACTGCCTGAACTGCTCGAAACCGCGAAAGAGCTGTCGGCATCGAGCAAAGCGAAACTCGATATCCCTGAAGATTTTGTTCCGCCGCGCTATATTACCGCTCTCGACATTCACTGCATGCCCGGTGGCTATACCAGCGAAGTCGCCGAGCAGGATATTACCGCCGGTGCGCTATATGATCGGGGCGTTTATCTCTATGCAATGGGATATATGGGGCCGGACAATGACGATATGGGCCGCTCGGTCTGCAACTATCTGCGCCGCAACAAGGCGGACTTCAAGCCAATGCGGATTCTGGACATGGGCTGCACCGTCGGTCATGCGACCCTGCCGTTCAAGGAATATTTCCCGGATGCCGAAGTCTGGGGCATTGATGTTGGTCGTCCGGTAATCCGCTATGCTCACGCCCGCGCAGCAGCCAAGGGGTATGAAGTCAATTTTGCCCAGATGAACGCAGAGGAAACCAGCTTCCCAGATGGCTATTTCGACCTTGTGGTCAGCCATATCCTGCTGCACGAAACCAGCGGCAAGGCAATGCCGCGTATTTTCAAGGAATGCCATCGTCTGCTGTCACCGGGCGGTATGATGATCCATGCCGATCTGCCGCCCTTCGATTTGATGGATCCGTTCACCCAGTTCATCCTCGACAATGAAACCTGGTATAATAACGAGCCATTCTGGGGCGCGATGCGCGAGATGGATCAGGTTGCCTTGGCGAAACACGCCGGTTTCAACGCCGAGGCGATCAAATTTGATACTGCTCCGATGGCGGTAATGGAATTTGCCGCCGGATCGGATGGCTATGACGAGAAAAGCGCCGGAGAAGTTGCGGATCGCGAATTTACGGCGGGTGAATATGCCCCCGGTGGCGGCTGGGAAGTTTTGATCGCCGAGAAAGCAATAGAGCAGGAGATGGCGGCATGAGCAGCGAATATATGCAGGATGACCGCCCCCATGTAATCCGTGACGCGCGCGGCAAACGACCACAATTTTATGACACGCCAGGCATGGATCAGGTGATGTCGATGATCATGGTGCTGGCTGGCGACCTGTGCGTCGTGAGAGACCGGCTGGACTCTGCAGAGCGCGTAGCCAAATCCAACGGGATCGATTTGGCGGCCGGCATCGAGGATCTGAAGCTGGACCAGGAAGCGCTCGAAGAACGCGAAGCCCGGCGTCAGGACCTGCTTGCGCGAATGTATTCGCTGATGCGCAAGGAAGCCAATGAAGCGGTCGCGCAGGAAAGCGAACAGGGCTATCGCAAGACGATCGAAGAGATCGCCGAGCAATAGAATCCACGTTATTTGTAGAGCAGGCGGACGGGCAATTCACTGGAAATTCGCGAATCCAGCTCTTTCAGTGCACTATCCTGATCGAGCCCGAAGCCGCGCAGAAACAGACTCGACAGGCTGACAGCTACATCGAGCTGGGGAAGCTGCGGCGGGCCCGGTTGATTGAAATCGCAGATCGCGCCTCCGAAATAATGGTTCACGCCTTCCAGCACCAGACCATAGCGATGACCGCCTTCTGCCGCAGCATCAAATGGCGCAAGATGCCCCTTCCAGCCATCATCGATGTCGGCAGTAATGCCCGGTACGAAGTCCAACGTCCCGGTCTGGATGAACGCGGGTACGGAAACTGCTCCATAGCCTTCGCTAGTCACCAACACCGGGATGGGAGCGGGCGGTGAGAAGGCAACAACTGCCTGAACCTTCTCATCCCCGAGCGCCCCGGAAATGCCTTCCGGCGCGATTGCTTGGGCTCCACCCAAAGTCAGTGCGACCAGACCGCCATAGCTATGCCCTGCGGCCACATAATGCGCGTCACCGAGATAAGCGGACAAAATGCGCATATCTTCGATCCGCGCCTTCCAACTGGCCAGACCCTTGTAATTTGCATTGTCCGGATGCTCGCGGGAATCGACATGCAGCGGAGCCAGGACCCGCCAACCTTGCGCCACCCACGGCTCAATCATGCGTGCATATTTATCCGGCGAGGACCCGGAGCCATGAGAAAAGACAATCGTGCCAACCGCACAGAGACGAGGCGCCCAATCGAAAATCGTTATTTCCCGACCGTCTTCGGACACCAGCACGAAATTGGCAGAGGGAGCCGCCGTTTTAGGCAGAGGGCTGTTATGAGCGATTGCAGCCGTCGCCATCGTTCCGATCCCCGCCAGCGCAGCGCGTCTGGTGATAGCCAGCGACAAATTGGATAGATTTTTCAGTTTACGCTTATCGGTCATGGGGCCTCCAATATTCTGCCATTTCTTTCCTGCCGGATATCTTTGCATACTTCATCCAAAGAATGTCAGCGCGACCATGCGGATCGAAATTTTTCTGATGCACAAACATTGCGCAGCGGATCAATCTAGCGCTCGGGATAACAGGACAGCCGATTTCCACAGAAGCTGTCCGCCACTCGGACATAATCTGAAGATAAATATATGCTGCCGGCGCAAATCCGGTAAATGGGCCAACCACTTCACGGGTGGATGTCCACCAGCAAGATCGCCTGGCTGCCACCGCTTGGGTTTGTTTGAGAAATATAGGGATAGTTCAGTATGGCAATTGCTTCCAAAACGGTCCTCGCGACGGCTATTTGCATGGTTCTTGGTGCCTGCAGCGCGCAATCGGACAGCCCCGCCGCCGGTGACGCAAAAACCGAAACGGTTGCTCGGACCCCGAAAGCGGACCCCGGTAAAATCCTTTTCATGCAATGCTCTGCCTGCCACTCCATTGATGCCGGCGGCGCAACCAAGACAGGCCCGAATCTGCACGCCGTTGTAGGCCGCAAGGCCGGTTCTCTTGACGGATATAATTATAGCAAGGCCCTGAGCGGATCCGACCTTACCTGGTCAAGAGAAGCACTGGACAGGTTTCTTGCCAGCCCATCCTCCACCGTGCCGGGCACGATCATGGCCTTCGGTGGCGTGCCCGATGCCACGAAGCGCCAGCAGTTGATCGATTATCTTGAAACCGCCAGCGATAATTCCGCCGATTGATAGCGGCGAAACACCGGATGCGGTTACTGCTCCTCGACCGTGACCATTTCTGCCCATGCGAGAAACTGTTCCGTCCATAGGTCGGCGGTGATATTGTGCCGAACCATGCCGAAAGCATGCGCGCCTCTGGAGTATAAATGTGTTTCGGGACGGTAGCCGGCTGCAAACAACCGGTCATAAAATGCCCGAAATCCGACGCCGACCGCAAGATCGTCCTGCGCCATCGCCAGAAACATCGGAGGCAAACGGTCAGGAGCCGGAGTGGCCGGAGGCTGCAGCCACGGCTCGCTTGGCGTGCCTTCCGGATAAGGCAGATTGGCCAAGGGGATTTCAGGCCCGGATTCGCCAAACGGCATGCCGTAAATCAGTCCCGCAAAAGCCGGGCGTTCCGCCTTAGGCCCGAACATCGTCATGGCTGCGACATGTCCGCCAGCGGAGAAGCCGGCCACACCGATTTTCGTTGGATCGATATGCCAGCGCGCTGCATTGACGCGCACTAACCGCAGGGCTTGCCTTGCATCCTCGACACCCGGTATACCACCGACACCCGGCGCCAAAGTGGCCTGGACGCGCTGCCGCATCTGTTCGTTGGTTTCGCCGGGTGGCGTCTGGATCAGCCGATATTTAAGAACGAACGCAGCAACGCCACGATCGGCCAACCAGCGCGCGACACGCGTTCCTTCATGATGTATCGCAAGCAATCGGAACCCGCCGCCAGGAGCAATAACGACGGCCATTCCGTTGGCCTTGTCGGGGTCTGGCAGAAAAGCCTGGATTGTCGGTTCGGTGACATTCCAAACCTGCTCGCCATTTTCGCGCAGTTCTTCCTGCACCGGAACTTCAGCCAGGCCGGGCCAGCCCTTCATAGACGGCACTCCCTCCGGCCAGACCGCCATCGGTGTCAACTCACGGACCTGGCCAACAGTCGCCGACGGCTCCGATGCGAGCGCAGGTTGCGGCGCCACCATTAGCAAAGCGACAAGGGCGACAATCAATTTCATCGGCAGAGGCTCCTTATATCCGGTCTATCCGTCGACGAGCGTGACCGTCACGTCAGCCAGTCCATCGCGCAGTTTCTTGACTTCGGCATATTCCGGAGAATTCCAGAATTTCAGTGCGGCCTCACGATCAGGCCATTCGATCACTATGGCGCCCGCCCCATCCTTGGCACTACCTTCCAGTACCTGTCCAGCGCGTCCCCTGACGATATATTTGCCGCCCATTTCTTCGGCGAGCTTTGCCGTTGCCGGAGAATAAATGTTCACGAAAGGCTCGCGGTCGTGAACATAGGCGTTAATCACAAACCAAGCTGGCATCTGCCTCTCCATTCTTTTGATCGGGAGAAGCCTAGAGCATCCCCCCGGCTCGATTGACCTGGCAGCGCCCGCTGTCCGACCAGCGGATATAATTGAGCTTATCCGGTCGACCCGAGAGGCGGAACGTTAGCGATATGAAAGATTAATAGTCCATCCGGAGAGGAACAATCGCCATGTTTGACCCCAACGACGAATGCGCACTGCTTAGCCGCCGAACCATGCTGGCAGGCGGCATTTCACTCGGCATAGCGGGAAGCTTGGCAAGCAGCGCCGGTGCTGCCATGACGATAGCCGAGCCACCGATGCCGAACCAGCTTTTGCGCGAGAAGGGCCTGCCGACGGATACCGCTAGCAGAGTTGCCCTCATGCGCCGGATGCGGTTGCGCACCGATGCAGGACCGGTCTTCTGGTATTTCCGCGGGCGCAACTATGCGCAGCAGGGCGCCAATCTCATCCCGATTTGCGAACTGGTTTTCGGCGCGATCATCCTGGTGACCCCGAATTCAGACGGCACATTGGACGTGGTACAATATGAGCTCGGCTTCCGGTCTCCGCTCGGCAGCGGAAAGCGGTCAGACACGCTGCTGAACCCGATTACCGGAGAGATGATCGACCTGCCATTTGCGCCGGTTGGTCCCACCCATATCAAATATGACACGAACAATACGCTGGAACTACCCGAGAAGATCGGCGGATCAACATTCTCGCTGGAGCATGTACCGGAGGTTTTCTATCGGGTCGGCAATACGGTCAGCTTTCAAACCCATAGCCGAGCCATCGTGGAAACGCCGGGCCAGAGCACCCGTGTCCTTAATGACATGAGCATCATCAGCAGCCCTGAGAGCGAGGCGCTCGATCCCGATGTGAATTTCGCCAGTGCCGTAGCCTATGGTGGCGATGTTACCGACTATGCCCGCTGGCTCAAAATGCCGACCGGGGCAGGAACCCAGACATTGCGCAGCGTCGGCGAGAAAGTCGACCGCTATTCGGACATGCCGGAAGACTGGCGAGCTATGCTGGCTGAAGCTGATCCTGAAATGGCGGCAGACCCGATTGCAGGACTGTCACGCGAGGCTGAAACCTACCGAAACTAAAATTGCGTTCTGGCGCGTTTGGGGCGCGCCAGAACGCAAATAGTCGATCTTATTCAACTGCCTCGATTGGCAGTTCGCGATCGAGAAATGCTATCATGTCCGCGGTAAAGCGGTCGGGATCTTCCCACATCGGGAAGTGGCCAAGATCGTCATATTCGATCAGATCGACCTTGGTATTGGTGAACCGCTCAACCGACTGCTGTGCGCTCTGGGAAATCACTGTGTCATAGGCACACCATTGCAGCAGCACAGGGACGGTCACGGTTTCGGCAATCGCCGCCACATCCATCGTCTTGAACAGCTTAGTATTGGAATCGATATAGGCTTTCTGGCGCGTTACAGCCCCCGGAAGATTGTTCAGATCATACATTTGATCGACCATCGCCGCAGTCGGCTCGAAACTGTTCGGCGTCGTATCTTCCAGAATCAGCCGGTAAAACAGATGCGGATGCCAGTCCGGCACCAGATATTTATGGAACGGCAGCATCACCCGCAACCGCCAATCAATTTTGCGATCCTGGCTCGGTCGCTCGAGAGGCAGGACGGAAAAAGCCATCACGGTCGCATTTCCGGGATATTGCCGGTTATATTCCAGCGCCACATTCGCCCCGTTCGAGGTGGCAGCCAAGGCAAATTTTTCGATGCCCAGCTCTTGCAGCAGGCCGTTCATCAATTCGGCCGCGCGGGCGGTCGTGTAGACCCCCTTCGGATCCGGACCGGAAAGACCATAGGGTGCCCAGTCAAACCGGATCACACGATATCTGACCTTGAGCCGTTCGGCTACGTCATCCCATTCGTGCAGGTTCAAAATACTGCCGTGCAGCAGAACGACCACAGGGCCTTCACCCTCATCGCGATAATGGATCGGCACATCGTCGATGGTGACAAATTTAGACGGGGCCTGGGCCCATTTTGCTGTGACTTCTTCTCTGTCGGTGTTCCACGATCCTGACCGCATCGATAGAACCAGTCCACCAACCACGAATAGTATCAGGGCTATCGCAACACCGATTCGGCGCAGCACCTTCACGCTGCAATTCCCATCGTATCGCGCAGGGTCGGTCCGGGATATTCAAGCCGCAAGCGGCCAGCTTTCTGAAGCAAGGGTACAACCTCGTCGACGAAAATCTCCAGCTCGCCGGGCATGTAGGCCGGTTGCAGGGTAAAGCCATCACAGGCACCCGAATCGATCCAGTCGATCATCCTGTCAGCCAGCTGCTGCGGCGTACCGCGAAACACGGTGTGGCCTCGCGGCGTGCGCACGTGATTAGATGCAAATTCCCCAAGCGCAATGCCGCTCGCTGCCGGTTTCTCGAGCATCCGGGTGATGTCGGCGACCGGAAATTCCGTTCCGGCCAGAATGTCGTCAAACGGGATCGGCTCTTTCGGATCGTGTCCGCCTAGCCAGAAGCCAATCGATTCTCCCAGATATTCAATGCACAATGCTTCATCTGCCAAATCGAGGATCGCCTCGTCTTTGGCAATCGCCGCTTCTTCTGTATCCGCCAGAATGAACGAAAGGCCAGGCATGATTTTGACAGCTTCCGGATCGCGTCCGGCCGCGGCAATGCGTTCGTGCATGTCATTGCGGAAAGCAATGCCGTCTTCCTTGGTCGGAGCAGGGCAGAAAATCGCCTCTGCCGTCGCGGCCGCGAAGGCGCGGCCGTCCGGAGACTGTCCCGCCTGCACCAAAATTGGCCGGCCTTGTGGCAGCACGGGACCGGGCATCGCAGCATCCATCGTAATATGTTTTCCGCGATATTGCACCGGTACGGCATTTCCGTCCGCGTCTGCACTATCCCAAAGCGCGCAGGCCGCATTGACAAATTCATGTGCACGAGCATAGCGCGAAGCCTTTTCCGGCATTTCGTCCTGCCCGAAATTCCAGGCCGAGGCGGGATGCGCGGTGGTGACGATATTCCAGCCCGCACGCCCGCCGGTGATCCGGTCCAGCGTTGCAAAACGTTCCGCGACTGCAGCTGGTTCGAAATAGGTGGTCGATACAGTGGCGACCAATCCGATATGATCGGTAACCGCTCCCATCGCAGCCAAAAGGGCAATCGGATCAAGTGTTGGAATTGCTACCCGCTCTGGCGTGTGGCCATTCGCACCGCGCGATTGCAGCTGATCACCAAATACAATGGAATCAAAACGTCCGCGTTCGGCTAGCTGCCCGACGGATTTGTAATAGTCCATGCTGAACACGTCATTGGGTCTAGCGTCGGCATGGCGCCAGCCGCTGGGATAGTGGCCGATACCTTGAAGAAACGCCCATAAATGTATCTGCTTGCTCATGCGAATGCTCCTTCGGAAATCAGTTGGTCAGCGAGGGTGAGGCAGAGCCTCTCGCGCAATGTAGCTCCGGGTTGCGCAGTCTGCCTAAGGGCTGACACCGCGGTGCCGAACGCTTCGATAGCCGGCATATTCTGCTCTGGCTCAGCGATATTCCAATGCACGCCGGCGATGTCACCGGCTTCGAACTCGGCCATGAGGGATGCGATATCGGGATTGTCGCCGATACGCCGGAGACAATTTGTTTCGCCGATAGCCACCTGCCCTTCATCGATAATCATTAGATCTGTGCCGACGACATCAAATGGTGAATTGACGTCACCGATCAGCAACGGGTGCCCTTGCAGCGGACGCGCAGCGTTCAATGGCCCGCGAACCTTGAAGTGCGGACCATCGTAGTTGCTGAGCCGAACCTTGGAGGAATCCAGATAACGGCCGCTTTCCTTGTCGATGATTAGGGCGTCGCTAGCCCAGCCATCCCATAAGCTGCGCGCCGCAGCTATCATATCCTCGGTGACCGAGTTGCTGTGGTCCGCTCCGGTAACCGGGTTCCAGGCGGCGCGTCCGGAGGACAGAAAGTCGATAGCCGACAGCGACCGCGCTGCGTGAAACGGATGCGCAACAGCGGTAGATACACACGGAACCAGCCCGATCCGCTCGGTTATCGGCGCAGCCCATGCGGCGATGACCATCGCATCAAAAGGCAAAGAGTCGAGAGTACCGAGCACCGCAAGATCCAGTCCGGCAGTTTCAGCCGCTTTCAAAATGCTGCTCGCCCAGGCGGGATTGTTAAGCTCCGGCTGCGCGATTGTAGCGGATAGAATAAAATGTCTTTTCATATGATTATCACCGGTTCGTGTAGGGAATGAATGGGATCGGCACCGTCCGCTGTGATCAGCATCAAGTCTTCGCAATGGGCGGAACCGCCAATGCCCGTATCGAGCACGGGGCAATCAACGCTGAGGATCATACCCGGCTCGAGAATGATATCCGGCTTACGGTAAAAACCGCCAACCAGTTCTCCGGGCTCGTCGGTATGGGCCAGTCCTACACTATGCGGACCAAAGCCAATGGTTACCCCGAAACCCTTTTTGGTGACGGCTTCCTGGCCCAAAGCCACAATCTCGGAATAGCGAAGTCCGGGGCGCAATTGCTCGCGGATGGCCGACCAGCCGAATGCGGCCGCCTCTGCAGCACGGCGCGCGGTGGCGGTCGGTTCACCGACGAAGACAGTCCGGGCATAATCACCATGATAGTTCATAAAATGGCTGACGCCGTCGAGGAACAAAGCTTGGCCGTCCCGGATAGTTTCCTGAGACAAGTCGGAGGAGACCCGGTCGACGTTCAGAAAGACAGCCTTATTTCCTCTCTCTGCCGTCTCTGCAAGATACAGAGCCTGAAGATCCCGATGGGTTGCTCCAGCGCGTACAGCTGCACCGACCGCATTAAGAGCAAGCACATTGGCCTCGGCCGCCCGGCCCATAAGGGCGATTTCGAGCGGAGATTTTATCAGGCGGATTTCCCGCAGGATATTGTCCGCCTGGACCAGATCGCCCGGAATATCGTGACGCTCTGCCACCTCTTGGATTACCCTATCATCAAAACCGACCCGGCCCTTCCAGAGCCCCATGTCCTGCATCGCGCGAACCAGCGCGGCACCGGAATCGTTGAAGGTTTGGCGGCCTGCCAATTCTGCATCAAGCGCTGACCGCCGGTGGCTCTCGATCGAACTCAGCGGCACAGCTTTCTGGTCAACGCAAAAATCGAATCTGGGCGCAGGACTGAAATCACCCTCATCGCCCAAGCCATTATATAACCACGCCTGCACGTCGTCCCGCGCGCGTCCGTCAGACCACGCGTAGAAATAGAGGAAACTGCTGGTTACCAGACCAATCTGCTCGATCATCTGACGGGTTATCAATGCGAATGTGCCCGGAGGCTGACCGATGCGCGTTCGCGCAATTTGTGGCCAATGTCCGGTCACGTGAAAAACGTTCTCCGGCGCTCCAACAACCAGCCCGTCCAGATCGTGCAAGTCCATCACTTGCAGAGCTCGCTCCATATTCATCGGGCCACGGCTTTCAAGCGCGCTAAGCAATGTGGTATCATCGGACTGGAACGATTTGGGCATGCCCCGACCTCGCACTTACCGGATCAGCGTTGCAACATGTCTCGACGCTATCCGCCTGTTGGATAGGGCTGGCGCAATTAGATTACCATCCGCGCAACGCTCTACTTTGCTGTCATGACAAATCTCAAAATCGACCGCGCATTCGTTAGCCTAGATGAAGGCCAGCTTCATTTGCGGATATTGGAAGGGGACAAGAATATTGTTCCCATCATCCTGCTTCACGCCTCACCGGCATCATCATGGTTTATGCAAGGGTTGATACGGGCGCTGGCAGATGCCGGATTCCGAGGTTCGATTATCGCTCCCGACACCCTCGGCAATGGAGATTCCGTCGTTCCTTCGCAGACGGAACCGGACATCGGATATTTTGCCGACTCAATAAGACGGATGATGGATGCGCTCGGCCTGAAACAGGCCCATATCTACGGCACCCATACAGGCGCGCGGATAGCATGCGAATTTGGCGTACTTTTCCCGGACAGCACCGGCACGGCCATGCTCGACGGGATTACCGAATATGCAGATGAACTACGCGAACAGATCATTGCCAATTACGCGCCCAAAGTGGAGCCTGACGAATATGGCCGCCACCTGATCTGGGCATTCAACTTCTGCAGGGATCAGGCGCTATATTTTCCCCATTTCCTGAAAACTCCGGAAAACCGGCTGGCGGTACCCATGCCTCCCCCGGAGATACTTCACCGGATAACCCTGGATGTACTGAAATCCCTGGACAGCTATTCCAAGCCCTATCTCGCCGCGTTCAATTACCGCGCGTTCGACCGGATGCCGAAGCTTGGCGCCCCCACTCTGCTGCTGAAACGCGATGGAGAACTGGCTCAGCTTAACCAGTCGATCGAGGATGCATTAAAGCTGCTGCCAGATGGCCATGCCATCAGCGTCGCCGCCAGTGATGCCGATAAAGCCTCCGCAATTTTGAACTTTTTGGAACGGACCAAAGCATGACTGCAACAACCGATCGTTTGCCGCTGAAGACATGCCTTGGGTTCGGCGTCGGGACCGTTGGCGTCTCGATCATGCTCAATGCTGTCACGGCTTATTATCCGGCGTTCATGTCGACCGTGCTGGGCCAATCGCCAGAGCTTGCGGGCTATCTGCTAATGGGTTCCAAGCTTTTCGACGCCTTCGTGGACGTGATGATCGGCGTCGCCAGCGACCGCACGCGATCCCGCTGGGGCCGCCGCAAACCATTTCTGCTGCTTGGCGCGTTGCTTTCGGCGATATCATTCTTGATGCTATTCGCGCCGCCGGAAATGACGCAGGGCGCCCTGATCGCCTATATGATTGCCGGGCTGATCATCTATTCCACCGGTTATTCCCTGTTCAACGTCCCCTATATGGCGATGCCATCCGAACTAACCGATGACTTTCATGAACGTACGCGGCTGATATCTTTCAGAACTGTCTTCGTTTCCATTGGCCAGCTATTCGCCCTGGCTTCTACCGCAGCGTTGATCGACAGCGGCGGTGGTGGACAAAGCGGCTACGCAACCATGGGACTGGTGATGGCGCTGGTCATCTTCGGAGCAATGACCGCAACCGCATTGAGCGTACCGAAAACCGCGCATGAGCCAGCGCCCAAACATCTCATCAAACCGCCCCTGCAGCAGCTCAGGCTTTTGACTAAAAACCGGCCCTTCATGATCCTGGTGGGCGCCAAGATATTCCAGTTCCTGTCTTTTGCCAGCCTCGCTACATCGGGCCTGCTCTATCTGCTCAATGTTTTGGGTGTCGGATATCAGGGCCAGATCATTCTTGCGGTGACCCAGAATATCGTCCTCGCCGCGACCATGCCAATTTGGGTGAAATTGGGCAAACGCTTCGGCAAGCGGAATACCTATCTGATTGGCGTTTCGCTATTCTGCCTTACTGCTCTCAGCTGGTTGTTCGCCGACCGGGACATCGGCAATGCAGGCTTGATCATCCGGGGTATTACCAGCGGTGCCGGATCGGGTGCCATCATCCTCATGTCGGTTTCGATGCTGGGCGACACGATGGCCTATGATCGCGTGATCAGCGGCGAAGGCCGGGAAGGTTTGCTCTCCAGCACCATAGCGGTGATCGAGAAGACCAGCTTTGCGCTCGGTGTCGGGATCCTCGGAATTGTTCTGAATTTCCTCGGCTATGTCCCGACAACCGGTGGCGAACTGGTAGAACAGCCGGAAAGCTCAATTTTTGCGCTGAAAATCGGCTTCGCCATCCTGCCAGCGGCATTTTTCCTGATCAACGGCGTCTTCCTGGCATTCTATGATCTCGACGAAACAAAAATGCGGGAAGCCCAGGGTTAATTCAGCTCGCCATCACCGGACGCTGGAATAACCGACACGCTTGTTCATTAGTGCAGCCACCCCGCAGATGAGAGCATAGCAGCCCATGGAGACCATCAGCCCGAAGAGTGACGGAATAAGCGCCTCGGGCAAGGTAAGAAGCTCCTTCAAATGGGCGTAAGCGAAAAATGCGCCGGCCAGATAGGACGCTATCGCTACCCAATTCCACTTGTGCAATTTAGGCAGATCATCGGCGTCATATTTGCCCTTGTGGACCAGATAATAGTCAACGATCAATGGCCCGACCAGCGGCGGTACCAACGCGGCAAGCAAGTTGATCCATTCGAGAAAATACTGGTAGAGGCCCAGCCCCAATATAGTGCCCAACAGTCCCCAGATCACCACCATCACCCGCTTTGGCCGCCGCATCACCGCAGCGGTCTGGATGGCGGGCAGGTAGAGATTGGCATTGCCCGTCGTCCACAACGCCAGGCTCATCCCCAATATGCCCAGACCGGCAACAATCATGCCCTGATTAAGCAGATAGGTCGTAAAATCAGGCGATCCCGACACCACCGAACCCATGGCGCCAACAATCTGCAAGAACCATTGGGCAACAATCATGACGATGAAAGGGATGGCTATCGCGACCCACGCCTTTTTGGCGAAGCGCGCATATTCGGCCATCACTACCGCCCCGACGACCCAGGACCCCACCACCAGATTGACTGCAACGGGAAAAGACATCGGAGTCTTTGCCGCTGTTGCTTGCGACAGGGCGAGAAAGGCGGATGTACCGCCTGCATGGTCGATGTTGAGATAGACCGCATAGAGGCCGACAGAAACCAGTACGACCACTGACGGCAGGCTGACTTTCTCTATCCCTTTTACCCCGAAATAGGCGGTAGCGGTAAACAGCAAGCCACCAAATATCGCCACAGCATAAAAGAGCGGGCTTTCAAAGCTCTGGGCAAAGGTGAAACCGAACGCCCCCACAATGATGGCCTGCCATCCGGTCAGCAGCATCGCGACGAAGACCAAGGGCAGATAAACACCTACCCTTCCATAGACGAACTGATAAAGCAGGCCGGAATTGCAGGCGGTCTTATAGGCGATATACGCGACCAGCGCGCCAATCACGAAATTGATCATGTTTCCGACAAAAGTAGCAAGAATGAAATCTGGCCAGAAAGCGAGACCGGACCCGATCTGTCCGCCAGCAATCAGGCCGGTGATCAGAAAACCCCAACCGAATGCGAGAGCGAGCATCGGCATGGTATCCTGCCGTTGCTCGGAGGTTACAGGCGCGAACGGATTATCCGCCGATTTTGTTTCCATGGCTTCATCAAGCGTCCACCACTTTTTCAAATCAAACTTCATCGAGGCCCCCTGTTTTCGATTGTATATCGACTGTTTCAGGAGACCATGTTTGCTGGCCGACGGCTCATACAATCTTCGCCTTTGTCCGCTCTTCGGATAGTTTTCAGATTATAACGTGCGCGCGAACAGCAAGATCATTCCCCGCAGATTCCGCACAGCGGATATCACGGCAATCCTGCCCGTGCCAGACAGCGAGTATATTAGCCTTGGCAGATGGAACAAACGCTCTCCTTCAGTCTTTCCGGTCGCACTGCGCTGATTACCGGTGCCGGACTGGGCATCGGAAAAGCCTGCGCACTGCATATGGCGAGTCAGGGTGCCCGCATCGTCATCGTCGATATAGACCCTAATCGCCTGGCAGCAACCGAAGCCCTCCTGCGCGAAACCGACGCAGATGTGCTAGCGGTGACCTGCGATGTCACGGACCAGACCGCAGTCACAGATCTTTTCGCAACGGCCGCAACGGCAGGCTTCCCGCCCGATATTCTGGTGAACAATGTCGGCGGCGGGCGTTCCGGCCGGATCTGGGACATGGACGTCGAAGACTGGGATCACACGATGCGGCTCAGCCTGCGTTCGATGTTCCTGTGCACCAAGGCCGCGCTGCCTGCGATGATGGACCAAGGCTATGGCCGGATCATCTGCCTGTCGTCCGGCGCGCGCAATGGCACCGTCTGGAACGCGTTTCATACCGGCGCCTGCGCCTATTCCACTGCCAAAGCGGGCGTGATCGGCTTTGTCCGCGATCTCGCCATCGAACTTGCCGACCATGGAATCACGATAAACGCAGTGGCACCCGGCCCGATCGACACCGAACTGGCTGGTCCCTATCTGCGGAAGATGCACGAAGACGGTCTGGAATATGATCCGATACGCATGGTACCGATGCACCGGCTCGGTACGGTCGAAGAAGTCGCCAGCGCGGTTACTTTTCTGGCCACCGGCGAAGCAAGCTATATTACCGGAACCACATTGGATGTGGCAGGCGGCAGGTGATATCAGGGCTGCGGCAGATCCCGCGCGACACGAAAGCCGAGATGTGAATTGCGAGCCTCTGGCGGATCGCCGATCCGCTGCGCAACGCGCACGCTCCATCCCTGCAGACTCCAGCCGCCACCGCGCACGTTACGCAATTTGCAGTCTCCGGTTAGCCAGGCAGAACCGTCCGTCGGCGCGCCGACATAGTTATCATGATGACAATCCTGCACCCACTGGGCGGTATTTGCGGTCATGTCGTAAAGGCCGAAATTGTTCGGCGGATAGCTGCCTACCGGCGTAGTGCGATCAAGGTTATGGCCATAGTTCGCCTTGTCCGGATCGATGCTGTTGCCAAAGGGATACCATGTATTGGTTCCGCCCCGGCCGGCATGTTCCCATTCGGCCTCGCTCAACAGCCGATATTGCTGGCCAGTCTTGGCATTCAACCAAGACAGATAGGCCTGGGTATCGCTATAATTAACATTGATCACGGGTCGCCTGCCCCGTCCCCATCCGGCGTCATCAGGAGAATAGCCGTTGCATCCACCGTCGGCCACGCAGGCATCCCACTGGTCGAAGGTCACGGAATAGCGGCCCGCCGCGAAATAATAGCCGATTGACACCTCGTGCCGCGGCGACTCCATTTTGTCGAAAATATCCATCACGCCCAGCGCATCGCGCTCTTCCTGAGAAGAGCCCATCACGAATTTTCCTGGAGGAATGACCACCATCTCCGGACATTCAGCACAATCAGAGAAGGCCGCGCCAGCGCGAACCGGAGGAAATTGCGGCTGCGCTGCGGCTGGACCAGCGGCAGTCGAAGCCAGTAACAGAAATAGAGACATCAGCTATTCTCCTCTAATTGTGGATTGATCGCATCGCTGGAATTCAGCAGTGCCTGCTCGCGCACGCGGTCGATCAGCTCAATCAGCCTCGCGGCGTCAAGACCGGTCGGACAGTGGTGCTGTTCACCGTTTATGGCTTTGGCAAATTCGGATAGCTGGGCTCTGAAATAATGGGATAAGTCACGGCCGCCCATTTTGTTGCTGTCGCTCAGTATCCCGGCGGCCGGTTCAACCAGCACCTCACCATTCCATCGCAAGACTTCGCCATCTTCAATCTGGGCCACGCCGCGATCGAAAAATAGCGTCTTTTGATCATGCACATGCGGCTGGTTATAGGAAATATGGACACTAACCATTTTGCGACCCGGATAAGCCAGCAACATCATGGCTTCATCTTCGGCCTGCCATCCGGACTGGTGCCGCGCCGCCTCGACGTGCACGCGCGACGGATTTTCATTGCCCATGACCAACTGGACAAAATCGAGTGCATGGGGGGCAAAGAGTGACAATATCAAGCCTTCTTCAGGACTACGATCGGCCCACCACGGGGCTTGCGGCCCATCCCAGAAAACACATTGGCTGACCTCTACCGACAGTAATTTCCCAAAGCTTGGCAGTCGCTCCATCAAGGTTCGAACTGCCGGGCCGTGCCGGAATGTGTGACCTGCGGCCAGTACCACACCGGCAGCCTCTGCCGCTTCGGTCAGCTGCAATGCCTGCACACCGGTTTCGGCGATCGGTTTCTCGACCAACACATGTTTTCCGGCGCCAATGGCCAATATCGCCTGTTCGAAATGCAGAGCATTGGGACTGGCGATCAGCACTGCATCCACATCCGGCTGCGTCAATGCTTCTCCCATCGCGGCAAAAGCCTGGGCTCCGAACGGATCTGCTGCTGACTTTGCGGCTTGCAAATCGGGATCGACGGTAGCGACAAGCCGGAACAGCGGCTCGCATGCAGCAAGCGCTGACAGATGCGCGGCACTGATTCTGCCGCAACCCACAAGCAAAAGCCCGATCGGTTCAGTCTTCATGGATTATCTCGACAGGAGCTGGAACGCCCAAATCATCGTCGGGCATGAATATCCAGATCAGAAATGCGGTAGCGATCTTTGCAATGCCTGGCAGAAAGGCATATGCAAAAACGATGCCCTGAATGGCGTCGGCGCTCTGGGCAACACCCTGTTTCGCCGATTCGGTATCGAATCCGGTGTAAGACAGAATACCACCAACCACCAAAGTGCCGCCCGCAGCAATACCTGCTTTTTCGATGATCGACCAGACTGCTGAATAAGCGCCTGCCCGGTTTTCGCCTCTTTCTTCGCGGGACCGCGCGATCGCGTCCGACAACATCGACAAGATAATCAGCCCCCATCCCGAATTGAACAGGGCCAGCAGCCCTGCCATGATATAGGCAAAATATATCGGACTATCCGCAAAAGCCCCCCAGCAAATCAGAACCAGCCCATGGCAGGTCGCGGCCACGATATAGGTCCTTTTCTTGCCGAGCCATTTCGCAACATATACCCAGGTTGGCGCGCCCGCCATGACTACGAATGCCATGATCGTGGAAATTATACCTATCTGGACGAAAGCGTCGCTACGACCCATGGCAAAGGTAACGAAGAAGGCAAAGCTAGCATAGGAGATGCCGGCCGCGACAGTCATGATAATTGCCGACAGGCATAATATGACAAAACGCCGATCGGAAAAGACCTTCATCATTTCCTTGAGTTCCAGCGGTCGGGCGGTGTTTTTGCGGTCCGGGATCTTGCCGGCGCTATACCAGGCTATCAGCAATGCCGTTGAACAGATCAGCCCGATCACCCCGATAGACCAGATATAGGCTGATCGTCCGCCACCCAGAATATGGATCATCACCGGCGTTCCCGCCGAACCGAGCAATACGCCGACTCCCGTAAAGCCATGCTTCCACGCCATCAATTCCGTCCGTTCCGCCGGACTGTCGGTTATCTCGGCAAATTGCGCGAGATAGGGCACCGAGAAGGTGGAGAACACCGCCATGTAAAAACTGAAACTGATAAATACCCAGGCCAGTTGAAGGAATTGCGATCCTTCGGGCACGGTAAAGGCACCCAGCATGGCAAAGGGCGCAGCTATGGCACCGATCAGCAGCCACCGTCGCCGCGCGAATTGGGCGGCATAGCGGTCCGATACCAGCCCCACCGTCAAATCGAAGCCCGCGCCAAACAGGACTTTCGGAATGAAAATCACGGCTCCCGCCAAAGCTGGCTCGATCCCCAGTATGCTGGTGAGATAGAATAATAGCAAAAGAGATGGTGCATCGCGGAACAATTGTCCGGCAATCTGGCCTATACCAAAGCCGGCTTTGGTCTGGACGGCCAGCCCGGAACGCTGCGAAAGTTCTGCATCGGCAGTTCCAAACCCTGTCATCGCGCTGTGCACCCCATAATATTGTCCCGTGTAAATTTACATTAGCTGGGGTTCTACTGAACTGTTCACTGGCAGCGAACCGTTCCATAACGCCGGTTGATCGCGTGGTGGATAGAGGGCGAAACCTGATTGTAACAAATGGCGCGCCGCCTGAGACACGGTATCGAGTTGAGATCGAAAAGGTCCAACTTGGATAGCGGGGGTGGAATAAAAACGGCGTAACCGCATTGAATTTTTAAATCCAGCGGGCTCCGACAAAAGGGTCCAAAAATATCCGGAAGGGTTAACATTATGAAATATCTTACAATGACTAGCAGGATCAACTGTTCACTAATCGCGATTGCTGCAGCAACAAGCAGTCTGGCTATTCCGACCGGTGTAGCTCATGCACAGGAAACAGAGTCGGAAGCAGAAGCGGCTCCTGGCGTAATCGTTGTTACTGCTCGTAAGCGGGAAGAGAACCTCCTGAAAACACCGATCGCAATCACCGCTTTGACGGGTGAGGCCCTTGAAGCCAAGGGCATCACTTCGATCAACGATCTGGTGGAAAATACGCCGGGCATTAATGTTAACAACGCCAATTCCGGACGCAATGACCGCTCCTTTCAGCAGATTTCCTTGCGCGGCTTCACGCCGTCGACCACCACGTCGACGCTGACAGCAACATTCATTAACGGAGTACCGGTAGCATCGGCAACTGCTGTTAACGCGGTGACTGATCCGGCCCGTATCGAAATTTTGAAGGGCCCGCAGTCGGCCTATTTCGGTCGCAACACTTTTGCCGGTGCGGTCAACGTTGTAACAAAGTCGCCAGCAGACACGTTCGGTGGTGCAATCAATGCCTCGGCCGGATCTCGTAACAGCTACGATCTTTCCCTTTCTCTCGAAGGTCCGATCATTCAGGACGTGCTGAGCTTCCGCGCAACCGGTCGACAATGGGCCACGGACGGTTCCTACCAAAATGGAGCAAATCCAGGCGAAACATTGGGTGATCAACGGACCCGTACGGGAACTTTACAGCTCGAGTTCACACCGTCATATAATCTGACCGTAAAGGGTTTCGGGCTTTATTCGGAAGACAATGACGGGCCATCGGCCCAGGGGATGTTGTCCGCTTATGAAGTCCGTTCCAATAACGGCGCTTTGAATATTCCTTATAATTCCGGCAATTCGAACGGTTCGATTGTAGTGCCAAGCCTGTCCAATTGTAATCTTACCGGATTGACGGCGGGCATACTTGCATCCGAAGCCAGCGTTGTTCGCCCTTATATTTGCGGCGCGGCACCGGCACTTCCTGCCGGATTCAGCCCCGCGCAAAACACCGTTGAAGATTCTTTGCTTGCCGGGATCTTGAATGACTATTCCGGCCGCATTGTGTCTCCGGGCGAAGGTGTGATGGGCTATGGCCTCAAACGTAAATATTATCACCTGAACATGACTGTTGACTATGAAGTCGGCGATACCGGCATCACCCTGTCCTCGCTGACCGGGTATAATAACGAGATCTACAGCCAGCTCGCCGACCTCGACAATTATGACAGTGATGCGATCAACAATACTGCGGCTGCGTTCATACCGGGCGCGCGGGCAAGCTGGTCCTTCCCGTTCGTGGTGGAGCGCGGGAATCACGACTTCTCGCAGGAGTTTCGTGTCTCCTACGACAATGAGGGTGCGCTGCAGGCCATGTTGGGCGTCAGCTACCTGAATGCTTTCACCGAATATGATCTGGTCAGTGTTTTTGGCGAAGAGCAATTCCGGTCACCTCGCAGTCTCGCCAGCGAGAAAGCTCCTGGTAAATCGATCACCAAAAGCGTCTTCGGCAGCATCAACTACGAACTGATTGAAGGCCTCACTATCAGTGCTGAAGGGCGTTACCAGCAGGACAAGATATTCGCCTATGCCGGTGCCACTCCGCTGACCATTGCTGCCGGCAATACGTTCGGGTTGCCAAGCGGCACATTCGCACCTCTGGAGTCGTTCTATTCGAAGAGCTATAACAACTTCCAGCCGCGGGTTATTGTCAATTACGAGATCACTCCAGACGTGATGGTTTATGCGTCCTGGGCCAAAGCGGTGAATGTGAGCATTGATTCCTTCAACACATCCTTCTTCACCGGTACTCCAGGTGAAGTAGCTGCTGCTGCAGGAATCGGGCTGACCGTTCTTACCACCCCCGAAAAACTGACCAACTATGAAGTCGGCCTCAAGGGCTCCTTCCTGGATGGCATGCTTCGAGGGTCACTGGCGGTCTACAAGTCAGACTGGACCGATCAATATAACTTGCGCTCCGCGATCTTTGTCGATCCGACCACAACCTTACCACAAATCATCAACGGCAATGCCAACACCGGCAACGTCGATCTCTGGGGTGTGGAACTGGATCTGCTGGCGAATCCGGCCGAAGGTGTGAACATCACACTCGCGGGCGCGATGAACGACAGCTCCATCCAGAGCTTTGCAGACCCGTCGATCTCGAAACTGACCGGCGTCATCGATTCTGGCTTTGAAGGCAATCAGCTGCCACTGACTTCCAAATATTCGGGATCCGTGGGTGTCGAGTTCTTCGGTGACATCGAAAACTGGGACGATAGCGGCTGGTACATCCGGACGGACGTCAACTATAAATCCAAACAGTTCGCAGATGCTGCCAATCTGACATGGATTAGCGGACGCACGGTTGTGAACGGCCGTATCGGCTTCACCAAAGGCGATTTGACGCTAGAAGTTTTTGCTCAGAACCTGCTGAACAACAAGCAATATACTTCGATTACGAACAATTCTCTGTTGACGCCCGACTTCTCTCTGACCGGGCCTTTCGGTTATCTGGTTGTCGGCCTGCCGGAAACGCGGACCGTCGGCATCAAGGCTGGTTACAAATTCTAGTCTAATAACCTCAAGAGACGAGAGGGGCGGCGCGATTGTGCCGCCCCTTTTTTATGCCCGGGTCGCTACCCGCTAGTCGGTCATCCACCAAGCCGGAATATCCAAAGCTGATATGCACCTTCATGTTACCGTTAAATCACACCCATTCATAAGGCCGCCAGTCCGATATGCGTAAAGTCATCGCTTTACTTGTTGTTTCCCTCGCCAGCGCTGCATCCGCACAGGATTCACAGCCGGCCTGGCCGAGCACGGAACAGGTAAAGCTGGTCGAACAGAGGCGTGCAAATTTCCCACTCCCGACACTGGTGAAAGATATCGACTGGTATCAACCGCAAGAAGCGGTTGCTGGCAGCAATGCCGTGAAATATCGCCCCGCTGAAAAACCTTCCATCGACGCAACAGCTCTTCACAATGCTGTGCAACTCGCGGAAACCGAAGAAAGCTATGCTCTGCTGATCTGGAAAGACGGCCAGTTGCAGTTGGAAAAATATTGGGAAGAATTCGGGCAACAATCACGCTACGAAACGGCGTCCATGGCGAAAACCGTTGTAGCGCTGGCGGTTGGCGCGGCTGTCGCTGAAGGCCATATTCAAAGTGTTGATGATCCAATTTCCGATTATATACCCACCATGCGAGGAACCCCGCGCGGTTCCAGACCCGTCCGCGCCTTTCTTGAAATGGCCAGCGGTATGCAGACGCCACCAGGGGACGTCGGCAATGACAGCCCTTATTGGCAATATGCGCTGGGTAACGACCTCGGTGAAGCGGTTGCCCGCTGGCCTGACGGCTGCGTTCCGCTAAAAGAATTTTGTTATGCCAATGGCAATACCGCCATGCTCGGCTGGGCCGTCGAGGGCGCGACCGGCATGCGCTACGCCGACTGGCTGTCCAAATCGATCTGGCAACCCATCGGTGCTGCCGATTCCTCGCTGTGGCTCGATCGGGCGGACGGCTCTCCACGCTATTCCTGCTGCCTGATTGCAAGCGCGCAAGACTGGCTACGCGTCGGCCTGCTTTTGCTGAACAATGGTCGTGCCGGCAAAGATCAGGTTGTTCCTCAACATTGGGTTCAGCAAATGCTCGCCCCCTCACCATCCAATCCCAACTATGGCTGGCAGGTCTGGCGCGGCAGCCCCCATAATCCCGGCCGTACCTATGGCAGGGGAATCAACGCGGTCGTAGCCGCCGCCGAACCATTCGCCCGCGATGATGTCTATTTCCTCGACGGATCTGCAGGCCAGCGGGTCTATGTCGTCCCATCCGAAAAGCTCGTGATCGTGCGGATCGGTACGCCAAGTTATAAATGGGATGATTCAGCTCTACCCAATCTCATTCTCGCGGGGATCAAATGATGATCTCCCGTGCCTATACCCGGTGCCGCTATGGACAGATGCATTATCGAGAGGCAGCGCCGGAAAATCCGACCGCGCCAACGTTGATCCTGCTGCACCAGAATCCGTCTTCATCATATGAATATGAGCTTTTGATGAAAGCCGTGTCCAAAGACCGCAGAGTGATTGCCTTTGACACGCCCGGCTACGGCATGTCCGACGCGCCACCCGCACCGCTCGATATGGCGGCCTATGCCGCCAGTTTTTCCGATGCGATAGACAATCTCCAAGTCGAAGGGAAAATCGACGTCTATGGCTTCCATACCGGCACACTTCTGGCTATCGAGCTGGCTTTGCTGCGTCGGGACAAGGTGGGCCGCATCGCGCTGACCGGCATTCCGATGTATCCGCCAGCAAAACGGGCAGACTTGCTCAGGCAGATAAAAGAAGGGCCGGAAAATGACGAACAAGGCACCGTCACATTGTCGATGCTTGCACGGCTATGGGACTATGTCGTGGTACAACGTGACAAACGCGTATCGCTCGACCGCGCGATACGCGCCTTTGCCGACAAGGCCTGGGTATTGGACCGCTCCAGCTGGGCCTACCGGGGCGTCTGGTCCTATGACTATGCCCGCCTGCCGGGTCTGAACATACCTTCGCTACTGCTGCAGCCGGATGAGCAGTTGCGAGAAGCCTCTCTGGCGGCAGCCGCGCTTATCCCCGACATCACTATTCGCCATCTACCAGACTTAAACCGAGACATTTTTGAATTTGCACAGGAACAAATAGCTCATGAACTCTGCCACTTCTTCAACTAATACCGGCCTCCCGATTGCTCAAATCTCGCACTCGGTCATCCATCCCGACTTCATCGCCCGCGAGGTGGCTGCCCGCTATCCGGTTTCGGGTAAAGTCGAAGCTTGGCTGCTCTACCGCGGCATGAACGATGTCTATCTGGTCCAGGACGCCAAAACCAAATTCGCCCTGCGGGTCTGGCGCAAAACCTACCGCGATGTAGATGATGTCGCGTTCGAGCTCGATTTTCTGGCCTTTTTGAAAGACCGCGAGTTTCCTGCCTCTGTTGCCGTTCCGCAGCATGACGGTAGCCTGTATTTCAAAGCATCCTCACCGGAAGGCGACCGGGCCTTGGCGCTGTACGACTGGGCTCCCGGCAAGAAATTTGGTGAAATGCTGAGCGAAGAAACCGCTGCCAGCATCGGCGCGAAATTTGCCAAAATGCATCTGCTCGGCATCGAACATGCGGGAGCAGACCACAAGTTCACGCCGGAAACGGCCCGCGACTATAATATCTGCATGCCAGCCTTGCTCGATTTTGTTTACGATCGGCCAGACGACTTACGCGATTACCCGATCATCGCGGCGGCACTGGACAAGCGGTTGCAGGAACTGGCCGATGTGGGCGTTCCGATGGGTATCTGCCACCGCGATTTCCATCCCAGCAATGTCCATGTCAACGATGACGGCTTGATCACCTTCCTCGACTTCGACGCTGCTGGTGAAGATTTCCTCATGCAGGACGTCAAAAACTATGTTTGGGGCAATCTTTTCTATGATTTCTCGCCCGCTTATGGTGAAGCCTTCGAAGCCGGATACCAGTCCGTGCGTCCGTTCACCCAGCTGGAGATCGAAAATGGCGAATTGTTCCTGATGGCCAAAGCCTTCAGGCTGGTTGCCGGCATGGCGCATAGCTCGGTTTCGGTCGGAAGGGGCACCTTGCGGTTCCGCAACCTCGACTGGTTGGGCGATTATATCAAAACCCGCGCCAGAGATGCAGGACTTCTGTGACCGCTTCTGCAGCTGCCCCGACATGGCCACGCGCAGGCAGCGCGTGGTGGATGGTCAGCCTGCTGTTTCTGGCAGGTATCTTTTCGGTCATAGACCGGGCCATTCTGAACATCGTTGTCGATCCTGTCAGAATGGATCTGGGCATCTCCGAGGAACAGATCGGGCTGCTGCATGGTTTAGCCTTCGGTATTTTCTATGCTTTCATGGGTATACCCATGGGGCTGCTGGCTGACCGGGTATCACGCAAACGATTGCTGATAGCAGGTATTATAACCTGGAGCCTCGCAACCATTGCTAGCGGATATGCCACCAGCTTTGGCGAGCTTTTCACCGCGCGGCTTCTGGTTGGGCTCGGAGAGGCTGCGCTGGGGCCATGCGCGATTTCGTTAATCGCTGACATGTTCCCGCCGGTCAAACGCGGGCGGCCGATCAGCATATTCATGATGGGACAAGGGCTGGCTAACGGCATTGCCATTTCGGTCACCGGGATCATTATCAGCATAGCGATGGTCGGCGGTTTTGCCTCCGTGCCTGTGATCGGCGGAATGGCCCCTTGGCGAACCGCTTTCGTCATCTGCGGAGCGGTTGGCATGCTAGTTGCGATAGCGCTGGCCACCACGCGTGAACCAGTTCGGCAAAATGCGGCTGCGATAAGGCCAGTCAAGGCAGCTTTGCCGGGCGCGGCGGAAGCCAAGTTTTTCTGGCGCAACCGGGGCGTGTTTATACCGCTCTATTTCGCTTTCGCGATTGTCTTTCTGGTTGCCTATGGTGCCGGTTCCTGGACCCCCGCGATGCTTATGCGCGGTTTTGGCGCTTCACCGGTATTTTTAAGCGTTTGGCTTGGTCCGCTCTCCATCGGATTTGCCGCCATTGGTCCTTTACTGGGCGGCTTCCTGCTCGATCGTTCGATGAAATCAGGTAAAGTGATGGCCCGATTCGGCATCTTGTCACTGACCCCTTTACTGGCCATTCCCTCGGCCCTCGCTGTAACATCCGGGAACATGTATATCGCCACCGCACTGGTCGCATCCAGCGCCGCCGTCTTCTCAGTTGTCGGAACCGTCATGTTTGCCACCCTGCAAGCGATCGTACCGCCACAGATGCGCGGCAGTTCCATCGCCCTGACTCTGGTTCTGAACACGATGATCGGAGCCGCCTGCGGGCCATTGCTGGTTGCTTCGATTACGCAGCGCGTATTTGGTGACACCACGATGGTAGGCTGGTCCATAGCCATAGTGGGAATTCCCGGCCTTATCCTCGGCGCGGCTCTTTATGCCCTGGCGTGGCGCGGCATGAAGAAAGCACGTATCGCTGGCACAGAGACTGCTTTGTTGCTTGATCCGGAGCTGAAGGTTCAGACCTGATCCAGGGCTCTTGCTGTTCCGCTTCGCTAGTGACCGCTAATAGTCATAGCAGCGCCCGCCATGCAACGCGCCCCGCACGCGCGGCGCAATGCTGTCTGCTAAAGCGGACCGCAGAGGACAGTTTCTATCGCAGTTGCAGGAATTCCATCTGCCATCGATCACGGGGATATCGAGTGTCTCCCGTTAGCCGGAGATGGGCTTGGTCTGGAACGGCAGAGGATGCAGTCGCTCCCCTGCCGTTCTGCTGAAGATGATATTCAGGTTTTTTCGGCCGAACAGGCATACCAGCTACCCAGCAAGGTTCTGCCTTCGGGATGCCCCTCGGTAAAGAAATCACTACGGTCGGCTTTCAGCGCTGGCACGCCCTTGCGGTAGCCCACCAGGACTTTGTCGCGCTCGAAGCCAGCCTTTTCTGCTACTTCGACCCAATCGGTGCGGGCAAGCGAGGTCATGAAAGGCTCGTTGTTATAGTGCGATTCAAAATCGCAGCGCATCTGGTCCCACAAGGACAGATGTTCGTGCCGCGGCGGAACTTCCACATGGCACATGATTCCACCGGGACGCAGCAGCCGGTGGCACTCGCGCATGATTGCGCGCATGCCCTTGGCGGACGTCTCGTGGAACATCGCCGACGATGTCACCAGATCAAAGCTTCCGTCTGCAAAATTGGTACATTCCGCATTCTGTTGGCTGAAATGTATGGGAACGCCCATCGATTCGGCTCTTGCATGCCCGTAGCGCAACATCGGCGCGCCCAGATCGATCGCTTGAATCTCCGCGTCCGGATAGGCGCTGGCGATGGCGACGGTGCTCTGTCCGATCGAACAGCCAAGATCAAGAATTCGCTTTGGCTCGAATTCGGGATAGAAGTCCTTCATATGACTGGCGAGCGTGTGTCCCCGACCATCATTTTTCCAGCCACCGTTCATATTTCGCAAATAGGTGGAGGAGAAGCGGTCATAAAGCGCACCGGCACGGAAATCATCTTCCGCCGTATCAACGGTATAGCTGCCCGGCATCCGGTGATGATCAAACGCGCCAATATAGCGCGGGATCTCCAGGTCCGGGTCAAGCGTCAGGCTCCCCACAGGAGCGCTGGTCTGCTGCTCTACTTTTTCTGCCAGTTCATCATATTGACGGGCGATAGAACCATCGATCGAGCGCCAGATCCGGTCCTGATAATGAAGCGAAAGGGTAAGCCAATATTGGTGCAGAGGATGGGCTTCCAGAGACTTGCGAACTTGTGCGCTGCTGGTTGGCTTCTTGCCGGTCGCCGCTTCCGCTTCAGGAACGATTATCTCGTCTAACAAGCGGCGGTCAAGCGGATCAACATTGCGATTGGTCCAGGCCCGCATTGCCAGAAAATGGTCTTCCATCGCCTGTTCGTCATGTGTCGCCTGCGGCATAACCGCATGTCCAAAATGCTCATGGTTTAGCTGTTTCTGCATTGGGTAATTCCTTTCGCCACTAATTAGGTCAGTCAGATGCCACTTCGTTTACAACGCCGTCATATGCGCTTTGCTCCGTCAGAGATTCCGGCAGCAGGCGTTCCAGTGCACTACCAAGCACACGATCATATATGGCTTGCCGATACGCGCCGCGATGCTGGCTAACATCAGCATCGGGGACGAACCGGTCAACATCGTCAGGGCCGTGCATGCCAACAGCTTCCAGCATCCGCTCGTTGGCGTCAAGCCGGTCCTTGAGAACCATGACTTCACCCAGAAGCGACATTACCATGCTGGCCAGAGCATCCTGCCTTTCATCTTCAAAAAGCACCGGTTGGCTGCCTTTGGACCGACTTGTCCGATCCTGATTTTTGCGCTCAACCATCAATATACTCCTTTAAATCAAACTGAAACAATGTGCCTGTGCGCGCGGCGATATCCTTTTTGTCCAGATCGGGGCCGAAGGCTTCTTCGGTCACCGCATCCTTGGATTTCAGATCATAGCCGGTCTGACTCGATAGCAGAACGATCATCTCTGTTTCAGGCTCGAGCGCAAAGGGGAATTCATGCCAGGTGCCCAGATTCAGCTGGAAGCCTGCGGATCCGTCGAACAAAAAGGCTTTTACTGACGCGAGGTCAGGCAATTCGTCGTCATTCGGCGGTGCCATGACAGCGACAAACGGCTTGCCACCGAGCGGAATAAACGCCTGCGTATGCTGGAAATGCCTCTCCATATAGCGGACTTCGCCCAGCCGCCTGCCGAGATTGGCAAGCGACACTTCGACCGGATGTTCGCATTCGAATTTCACCGGATAGGACATCGCCACCGCGCCCTTGTAGAAGTCGACGGCTACCGGCTTTACACCGCTGGCGCTGCCGATAATCTGCCCGAACGGCGCCAATGCTCCCGCATTGGCCTCGATCAGGGGCAGGTGGATGGTCTTCTGTTCATTCATATTTTCATTCCCAGCATCCGCCGCAGCACATTATCTTTCAAGATGAAGTGATGCCGCAATGCTCCTAATATGTGAAAGGTCAATATTCCGCCTGCGATATAGGCGAGCCAGCGATGCGCGGAAGCGATCGATGAATAGCTGAGTAATTGCGGCGCGTCATATGGCACCGGCGGCACTATTCGCGGGATCATACCGGCTGCGCCAAATCCGTCATGGCCGAAAAACCAGATCTGGGTCGGACCGAAGCCAGGCACATCGGCCAGTGATGACAAAGCCGCCCAGCCGAGCAGCGGAATAGCGAGCAAAAAACCGTAAAGCGCCCATTGGACAATGCGGGCCAGTCGCAATTGCCAGTCAGGCATGGCCGCACGCAGAGCTGGTGCCGGATGCCGCAGTCGCCAGAAAAGGCGGAAGATCACGAGAGCGATCAACAGCAGCCCGAGAGTCTGATGCACCTGGCTGGCCAGGATATGGACCCTATGGACATCGGGGTCCGGATTTCCATATGAATTCGCCATGATATAACCCGCCGGCACAAGCACCAGAATCGCGATGGCAGCGGTCCAGTGCAGCCATCGCGCGGTGGAGGTCCATGCGTCGGGTTGTTCTTCGGAAATAGCTATATTCTCACAATCTACGGTAGATCGTAACCTGCATCAGAAATCCCGCGGACGCAGCAAGACAAACCGCCACTATCCGCTCACCGGACACGAAAACTCCTCCCGATAGATTAGCGGATGAGCTATTCCCAAAAATCCCTGAATCAGTCGACATCGGGCCGTGATCACGATCGACGACCGGAGCGACTCCGGTTTGACGAACCGGGTTTCAATATCCGCCCTTTTGCAGAGCTATTTGTAATCTCGTCGCTACTGATCTAGTCGCCTCCTATGTCACAAACATGGACCAACAACCCATTTGTCGACCCGTTCGGGAATGCTGCGAATGGCACCCACGATCATCGCAGAGTCCATACCGGCCTTCTTCGCTGTCTCCACGAAATGACGGCCAGCGACCTCGGAGATGCAATAGTGCGGCTTCTTGCCAGCCGACATCGCCGACTTGTAGCGGTTCTTCGAAATCTGATCCTGGTCGCAAGCTGGTTACGCAGTCAGAACATCATAGAAATCGGTCGCGACTGCATCGGCGCCATGCAGTTCCTACCTCCCGAAGACGATCATGATTCGACCAGACCACTGGAGGGCGAGGAGCTCTCCGAAGATAATATCGAGAAGCGCCTCGCCGGGTTCGCCCGCAAGCCTCTCGGCATGGACAAGGACGAGGACTTCCGCATTTCCGTCACGGGCGCTCAGGAAAAGAAGGTCGCCGACCGGGAATCCGCAAAAGCGGGATAATAAAAATCAATAGTCCTTTTATGCCTGCGGAATGACGACAATTAGGCGCAAAGCAAGGGAAAATACAGCTTTCCGAAATCGGGGTATAGGCGGGGGTGCAACTTAGGATCAGTGCTCATTAACTGAGCCAGAGGATGAAGGTAACTGCGATAGCGATTGCGGACAAGAATGCGTGAGCGCAGCGATCATAACGGGTTTGGATGCCTCGCCAATCTTTGAGGCGCTTGAACACACTCTCGCTTTTGTGACGCTGCCGATAGAGGGGTTTGTCGAAGTCATTCGATAATTTTCATGAACCGCTATTCCGCTATCGGCCTAATAGCGGTCGTCCAGACATGATCATTCAAATGCCCCCTGATTATTACCATTCAGAAGTAGCCTCCCTTAGGATCAAAACTCAGTGTTTAATGGAAAAAACGCAGATGACAGATTACGCACAAATTGTGCGCATGACTGTGCACCTAATCTGATTCAAACATGTTGATAGAGTAAAAGCCATCGGCATTCTGCGGTTTCTCGTTGATGGCAATAGATGAAATTTCTTGGTCGGGGGTCCTCTCTTCCCGACCATCAACTTGGGAGAGTGATTTGCGGCTATTTTAAGCTCCCGGACAGGTCACGCCATCAGTGAGTAATTTTTCTCTCCGGGACCGCGGCACATCTGCTTGGCTATTTTGGTTTCCTCGCCATCGATGATCGCAACATCGGTGATGCTCAGGCATTTCCGGCCATCAGGTTCAGCCACCAGTGCCGTCACCGTTGAGGAACCCGACACGTCGGCCCGGGTCGGGCTCTGCCATGTTGCAACTGCACCGACCTCTTCTTTCTCGACAATGGTCATCGTCGCTTCGGCCGCTTTTTCCTGTTCCTTCTCATCGAGCTGGCAGGCAAGCTCGGCACCGAGCACGGCGCCTACACCGCCGGCGATCAATGTTCCGACCTTACCAAGTCCGGCCGCATCGCCGATCACACCGCCCAGCAATCCGCCAAACAGTCCGCCACCGGTCCTTGCACCCTTGCAATTTTTGGAACCGGACTTTGCTTTCTTCTTTGCCTTCTTATTCTTCCCCTCGTCGACGGCTTTCTCGGCGCTATCAGATTGCCCCGAACCCTCCGACATCCCGGCTGACCGGTCCATTCTTAGCTTCGGCTGCGCTAGGGCGAGTTTCACGTCAAACTCCGGTACAGGATAGCCGCCGCATCCGGTATTGAAGCAGAAACGGTCCTGCAGATATTCCCGATCCTTTTGATATCGCGCTTCAGCCGCCCGGTAATCAGCCAGATTGCGCCCCGCAGGATCGGAATCCGCATGTTCTTTCATCATCCTCTCGTAAAAGCCATCCTGGCTTTTGGGAGAATATTGCATATTCCCGCCGACCTTATCGACATAAAGTTTGGAGATCGCTTCTTGATGCTGGATCATCCGTTCGCGGAACGGGGTCAGGACCTCGCTATAATATTTGTCCAGTTTCACCGTGCACTGGTTTATGTCTTCCGCCTTGTCGAAGGGCATTTCAAAAACCTGGTGGCTCTCCCTGCAGTCCGGGTAGCCTTCCTGGGCTAGTAGCGGTGTCGCCGGCAAGGCCGGTAATTCTGGTTCTGCTGTCGTTGGCGGGACATAAGCCAGTTCGGATTCCGGCCTTGGACCAGGATCGGGTGTTGCACTAGAACGTTCTGGCAACCCCGACGGTACAGAAGCTGCGGTTCCCGCAAGACTGTTCCCTGCCGGAACAGGCTCGCTAGCGACCGGAAGTGACTGCGAGGAAGCGGGTTTCGAAACCGGAGATCGTGCCGCAACCGTTTGCGATTCCGCCGCGATCGTTGGCACCAGATAAATTGCTGTACCCGTGATATCTGCGCTCATGAACGGGCGCTGGCTGCCGCCGGTCGCCGCCAGCACATCATCACGGACGAGACCGGCCAACATCTGAATCGGCAAATCTGGTTCCGGCAGACGTTTGGCCAGCGATTCCGCGAAGGGAGAATTGAAACCGCTCCCTTCGGTTGCGATCTGTCCGGGTGCTGCCGCATAAATGATCAACACGCCATCGGCATCAAATTCGGCTAACCCTTGTGCGATAGTCCGGGTTCCGGAAGCCCACCCCTTGCCGAATTGATTTTTACGACATGCATCCAGTACCACCATCCCGATTTGGGCACCCGAGACCGACCCCGCCATTCGATCAAGGTCGATTGTTTCATCGTGAAGGTCCACCGCGGCCTGCAGTTTCGCATCAATTGGTATGAGCCAGTTTTTGCCCTGTGCCTCCATACCATGGCCGGCATAATAGATCATGGCGACTTCGGCGCCCCTGGCTTTTTCCTGAAAGGTCAGGAGCTCACGCTGAAAGCTGTTGACCGTCAAATCCAGCGCTACAGTAATATCATCGAAACCCGCTTTGCGGGCTGAATCAGCGACAATATTGGCATCATTTACAGGATGGGGAAGCGAGCCGGTGTTAACATAGGCAGAATTGCCAATGACAAGCGCAACACGTTTGGCGTCGGCCATCGTGGGCCAGATTGACGCCATACATATGATCATCAAGAACCCTATCCGGATCATTGATTATTCCCCCATGAACTGACTGCAACGTCACAGCATATTTTCGCCGATCTTGCGACGAAGGAAAGCTATTTTGGAGACTGCGCCCCATCCCCAAAAAAGCTTCGATACCTTAACCCAAAATCGCAAAATAAAGCAATGCCAGTGGCCCGGATCGTCGGTATTTCCATAGCGGCACTTGATCCAGTGCGTGCTTGAGATACCTTGCATGACTGATTCGCCGTTCAAGCCTTGATTTCCCGCATTGTAACGGTTGCGAGACAGCATATCGGCCTGTGGAATAGCCGATATTACTCCCGATCATGGCGAATATCCGCTAATCTATTGAATTGTAAGGATATAATTTCATAATCGGGCGTTAACCTTATCTTGAACATAGGGCTGTAGTCCATAACGCTATGAACACGCGCGTTTTGATAGTCGATGACCGGCCAACGAACCTGAGGATTTATGCTCAGTTTGTTACGTTGATGGGGGAGAAATATTCCGCCATCACTTATGCTGACCCTGTGGAGGCGCTGCATTGGTTGCGTGACAACCAAGCGGATTTGATGGTGGTTGACTACCGTATGCCGCAAATGAACGGTGCGGAATTTATCCGGAAAGTCCGGATGATGCCCGGTGTCAGCGAAATTCCGGCCATTGTCATCACCGCTCATCAGGATCGCGAATGCCGGCTTGCTGCCCTCGATGCGGGCGCGACGGACTTTTTGCAAAGCCCCGTTTCCCATGTCGAATTCTGCAGTCGCGCCCTGTCCCTGCTGACGAAGAGCAAGAAAAGTGTTACGCTGCGTCAGCGTGCATCGGAAATTGAACGCAAGCATGCTGCTGTCGGTGAAACAACGTCAAATGACGGCCCATCGGGCAAAAGTATGCTCGAGCAGATTATCGACACGATCCCGATCATGATCAACGCGACAGATCGTTCGGGCAATTGCCTGTTCACAAATGCCTATCAAGCAGCCTTGTTCGACAAGGATCCGGATGAAATGGTTGGCGCGGATTTCGCGGCGTTTTTCGAACCAACTCTGGCCGCCAATTCCCGTCGCAGAAATGAACTTGTGCTGAAATCCGGCCTTGCCATTCCCCATTATGAAGAAAAGATCACCAGTGATGGTGTCGATCTGATTTTTCACTGCAACAAATCTCCTCTGCTCAACCACAAGGGGGAAGCGATTGGCGTTCTGACAACCGCGGTTGACATAACGGCCCGGAAATTTGCCGAGGAGCACAGGACCCACTTGGCATTGCATGACATGCTGACCGGCCTGCCCAACCGGGTACTGCTTGCCGAGAATGTGAAGTCCACCATTGATCACTGCAAAAAAGCGAATAGCGAGGCGGCATTATTGCTGCTTGATCTCGACCGTTTCAAGGTCATCAATGATACGCGCGGCCATCATAGTGGTGATGCCCTGTTGCGGGAAGTCGCAGATCGGATTTCCAAGGTCATTGGCCCCGACGATTTTGCAGCACGGATCGGCGGTGATGAATTCGCCATTATATTCAGCAAGTTCGAAAGCATTGATTCGATCAACTCACGCTGCGCCAAAATTCTCAATTCTATCAACGAACCATATGCAATCAGCGGCGTCGGCCAGGTTATCAGCGCATCTATCGGCGTAAGCCTCATCCCCGGCGACGGGGATGAATATGAAGAAGTTCTGCGCATGGCCGACCTCGCCATGTATGATGCCAAGGCCAATGGCCGGAACTGTCATCGCTTCTTCTCGGAAGATATGAACGAAATTGCGCAAGCCGATGCCGCACTCGAGAGTGAATTGCGTGACGCGCTCGTCAAGAACCAGTTTTCACTCGAATATCAACCCATCGTGGACGCCCAAACGCTCGAATATGTCGGCCTGGAAGCCCTCATCAGATGGGATCATCCCGTTCGGGGACGATTGCTTCCGATCCAGTTTATCCGCGTGGCCGATGACAGCGGCCTCATGGATCTGCTGGGCAACTGGGTGATTGGCGAAGTATGTCGCGAAATCAAGGCCCATGCGGTCCAGGGCATTGATCTGCCACGCGTCGCAATCAACGTGTCACCGAGACAATTTCAAAATAACAATCTTTGCGATGAATTGCTGGCCAGTATCAAAGCCAATGGCATTGAACCTTCCAAAATCACCATCGAAATCACCGAAGAGCTGCTGATCGACAATAATGAAGAAGTCAGGGCAACGCTTCAACGTATTCGCAGCCATGGCGTTGGAATCTCGATTGATGATTTCGGGACCGGCTATTCCTCCCTGCAATATCTGCGGGATCTGCCCGCCAATTGCCTCAAAATTGATCGCACATTTATATCGCGCATCGAACATAGTGCGGCTGACCGGGCGATTATCGGAACCATCGCCCATCTGGCCCACGCATTGGGTATGCGGGTGGTCGCGGAAGGCGTTGAAAACGATGCCCAATTGGAATTGTTGCGGGTGTCCGGCTGCGATGAGATCCAGGGGTTCCAGATTGCCCGCCCGCAACGGGCCGAAGATCTCCGCAAATTGTTTGACGGACGGAAGAGCCATCTACCGATTCGATCGGCCGAAGGCTAACCAACATGTTATCCCGAACATCGCGCGGGTCGCCGAACTCGCATAATCATCCCATAGACCCGCATTTTGGCATGGATGGCCAGGTCCGTGATCGGGAACATGAAATGATCAAGAACCGGATCATATTGGTTGTTCTGGCATGGTCGGCTTGCGCAATCTTGAGCGCACCTACCGGATTGATCATTGGTTTCGGCGTCTATTTCGCTGCCAGTGTGACGATCGCAATTGCCTATCACGTTCACCGGAAGCCTTCGAGCGTGCGGCGATTCATGGGACTCTGCACCGATTTTGGTGCAGCAGCCTTTCTATTCCAGATCGGCAGCGAGAGTGTTGCAGCCGTATACCCGCTAATGCTCTGGGTGATTCTCGGAAACGGCTTTCGTTTTGGGGTGTTTTGGTTGTTCCTCGCTTCAGCGATGGCGGCAATTGCATTCGGGTTGACCATCTATACCGTCGAATTCTGGCGCAATAGCCCATCATTATCGATCGGTCTTCTGGTCGGATTGCTGGTGATACCGGCATATTGCTCCACTTTAATCACCAAAATTTCCCAGGCCAAAGAGGAAGCTGAGGAGGCGAGCAAGGCGAAAAGCCTGTTCCTTGCCAGCATCAGTCATGAATTACGGACTCCGCTGAATGCCATCATCGGTTACGGCACCCATCTTCTGGACATGAAGCTGCCGGAAAAACAGCATCAGATGGTCGCGACCAGTGTATCTGCGGGACGACATTTGCTGCACCTGATCAATCAGTTGCTGAACTTCGCGCAATCCGATTCTCGCGATGAACTGCCCGAGCCAAAGTCATTCTCCCTTGTCGACGTGCTTTCCGAGGTTCGCGAGATCATGCAGATTGCCGCCGACGAGAAAAACCTCAAGATCGTGCTGCAAGCAGAGCCCCACAGCAATAAAATCATCAAGGGTCAACTCGATTATATTCGCAACATACTTATCAATCTGACCAGCAACGCAGTAAAATTCACCGAATCAGGGTCAATTACCATGAAATGTGGTTTCGGCCCGGAGAATGAGCCTGGGCAGATGTGGCTGTCGGTGACCGACACCGGTCCCGGCATTCCAAAGGAAGCCCATCAGAAAATTTTTGATGTTTTCCATCAGGCCGATGATACGATAGCGAGCGAGTTCGGCGGAACCGGGCTCGGATTGGCTATTTGCCATAAATTGGCCACGCAAATGGGCGGACATATTTCTGTCGAGAGCGAACTCGGCGAAGGCAGCACATTTACCCTGGTGTTTCCAGCCGAAACTCCGGAAACTGACAAGCAAAGCTCCGACGAGGATAGCGTCAGAATTCTAGCGCTAACCCGCGATGAACATGTACCGGTCATCTGCAATGCCGACCATCAGCCGATAATAATTGATCATATCCAGTGCCACGCGGCAGACGACATCACAAAAATTCTCGAAGAACTTGATAGCGGATTCTATGACATTGCCCTGCTGGATGATGCCATTGCGAGCGAACATGATGACGGATCGCCGATGTGGTCTGCGTTTCGAGAAGCCAAACTTCCGCCGGTTCTGCTCACCGAAGGCAAAAAGAAAAATCTGACAGACCTCCAATTACGGGCGGCCTTCGCGACGCTTCTCCCTGCGGGTTCAGATTTCAGCGCTATTCGCAGCGCAGTCCAGATCGGTTGTTCATTCGCCGATTCCGGGGGGCGACACCCTCCGTCGGAACCAAGTGCCGACACCAAATTTGGTCAGGGTCGACCCGTCCGGGTGCTGATAGCGGACGACAATCGGACGAACCAGATGGTACTCGAAACAATTCTGGCCAATGCGGGTCACGAAGTTACCATCGTTGCCGACGGCGAGAAAGCGCTCGAAGAGCTCGAAAAAGGGTCGTTCGAGATTGTGTTCCTGGATGTGAACATGCCCGTCATGGGCGGCATTGAATGTTGCAGGCTCTGGCGTCAGATCGAAGGACCGCGCAAGCATATTCCGATCATCGGGCTGACAGCGGATTCGACCGAGGATACGGAAAAGAAATGTCTTGATGCGGGTATGGATCTGCGAATGACAAAACCGATCGAGGCGAATGAATTGCTTGAAGTTATAGCTTCACAAACGGTCAATATTGCTGATCAGGTGCCAGACAACCCCCACTCCGATCCGTTGGAAGTGGTCACCAGTATTGACGGTCAGACAAGCAGATCCGGCGTTCCGGCCATCGATCCGGCTCAGCTGGATTATCTTCTCTCGATTGGAGACGAGGCTTTCGTCCAATCCATTATCGAAGCCTATTTGGAGGATGCCGCCGAGATCCTGATTGCATTCAGGAAATCGGTCGACGAGCAATCGGTCGATGACTTTCGTTTCCACGCCCATGCGTTCAAGAGTGGCGCCGCGAATGTCGGTGCGACCTATCTCGTCGAGTCCTGCTCAAAGCTTGAAGTGATCGGCGAACGAGATTTCAAGAATCGACGGTTTGAATATCTGGCAAAGATCGAACAGCAAGTTGCCGATATTGCTGATTGCCTGAACCGCATTTCGACAAATAGTCACAACGATCGGATTGCCGGAATCACAGCAGTCGATCCGGTTGATCGTCAGACCGCCCGCAACGACCGCTGAATCCGGCGGTCTTGCGCTGTTGCCAGACGCTCCATCTTCCTGACGTCCGCTTCTTCAAGATAAAGCGCGGTTTCGGCCCATGTATCGGTAATTTCCAGAAGCTCTTCAAGGCTCACCGGACTTGCAATTTTTCGGGCGCGATAGACAGCACGTTCAGCATGGTAGCGCCTGCGATTTTCCTTGGTATATTCGACGATCGCGGCCTCGCCCATGCCGTCCTCTGCCAATATGTCGACGACACCCATGTCATAAAGCTCGGTCGCGGTGAACAGCTTGCCCTCGAGGATGAACCGTTCGGTATCCTTGCGACCAAGCCGCTGACGCAGAAAACTGTAGGCGCCCATACCCGGGAAAAGATTGAACAATATTTCCGGAAGGCCCAATCGTGCGCTTTTTTCGGCAACCAATATGTCAAAAGCCAGCGCATGCTCGAAACCGCCACCCAGCGCATCCCCCTGCACCAGAGCCATGGTAATGATTGGCGCACCAAAGCCGGTGCTATTCTCATATTGCATATGGACGCAGGTGCGTGCGTATTTTTTCAGTGATCCGAGATCGCGGCGACGGATACAATCGGCAAAATGTTTCAAGTCGCCACCGAGATTATAGATACCCGGCGTACGGGATCCGCAGACAAAATAGCGCAACGGGTCTGATCTCTGTGATCCGTCCATCGCATAGTTGGAGTGTATCCAGTCCTGGACCTGCTGGATTTCCTCTCCCAATTCATAGGTGTAACTCGGTCGGGATGTCTGGTTCATGTAACACCAGAATATTTCGTCGGAACGATCAAAGCGCAGTTCGATTTCGTTGAACTGTTTGCTGAAAATATCTGGATTGGAAATGGATGCCGAATGGATTAGCAAATCCTCCGCCTCAACCGGCAGATTCTCTTTCGCATCATTGGCCGCGTGACTGCGAAACTCCATACTATACTCCCTGCGTGACAAAGGTGCCCGACGATACTCAGCCTAACAAAATCCCCTGCCTACGCTATCGAATTTTATGGGATGCCCCATTTCAAAGCAAGTAAAACCCAGAAGATTTCTTAACATGCTTAATTGACTCGGAAATTTTCTTATCTTTGAGTCATTTGAGTAGGAAAAAGACCGAGCAAAATAGTTAACGTCATCAAAAATGACACAGTTTTTTCACGCCATAATTATAGTTAACAATCATTTCGGGCGTTAACATCCCGATCAAAATCAATCGTCTCAACCCGCGTCTGACTCCGCCCCGGCCGATTGATTTACCAGTCCGCGAAACGCCCGCACAGCGGAACGATTACCTTTGGTAACTTCGAAAACATCCTCGGCGATCGGCATGGCGACACCATATTTCTTGGCCAGAGCAATGACCGTCGGCGCGCTTTTGACGCCTTCTGCCACCATGAGCATTTCATCGATGATTTCATCGATATGGCGCCCCTTGCCCAGCTCGACGCCAACATGACGGTTGCGGCTCAACGGACTGGTGCAGGTCGCAATCATATCGCCCATGCCGGTAAGACCGGAAAATGTTTCCGGCCTGCCGCCCATCGCCACCCCCAATCGGGTGATTTCGGCCAGCCCTCTGGTGATCAATGCGGACCGGGTATTGTCGCCGGCACCCAGACCATCGCCCATGCCGACTGCAATGGCGATGATATTCTTGAGCACACCACCCAGCTCGCAACCGAGCAGATCGGTGTTGGTATAAACGCGAAACAGGCCCGAGTGGAAAAGCTGCTGCAGCTGTTTCACGATAATCTCGTCTTCCATCGAGATCACGCTGGCGGCCGCCTGCCCCGCCATGATTTCACGGGCCAGATTGGGACCGGTCAAAACGCCAACCGGATGCCCGGGAAGGACCTCTTCAATGACCTGCGTCATTCGCTTGCTCGTTGCCAGTTCCAGTCCCTTGGTCAGGCTGATAACGGGCACCCATGGCCGGAGATATTGCTTTGCTTCTTCCAGCACGCTGCGAAAACTGCTCGAGGGTATTCCCATGACGAGCACATCGGCGCCGGACACAGCCTCGCCAATTTCCGACGTCGCGGTCACAGCCGGTGGCAATTTGACGCCCGGCAGATATTTGCTGTTGCAGTGATTGTCGTTGATATCGCTGACGGTTTCCGGATCTCGCGCCCAAAGCTTTATCGGCGCATTTCGTGAAACCAGAGACGCAACCGTCGTTCCCCACGACCCGCCACCCAGCAATCCGACTTTCAACTCCATAAACATCCCTTCGTTGGTGAATCCTCTAACGGAAATCCATCCGGACTAGACTGAAGGGATTTTCAGTGTTTTGCAAGAAACTCCAGATGATGCTTGGCGGTGCCCTTGGGATTTTCGATCATCGGGATGTGACCGACATCTTCAAAAACGACCGATTCTGAGTTGGGGATACCGTTTTCAAGTACGTCGACGCAACTGACATCGATCAACTGGTCATGCCGGCCCCATATGATGAGGGTCGGTGCCTTAACCTGATCAAGTTGATCGTTCAGCGGTTTGGCCGTGCCATCATCGACCAAAGTCCAGAAAATCTTGTCGAGCAACTCCCGATGCACGGCGAAATCTTCATAGAAAATTTTCCGGATTTGCCCGGGTAGCTTCATCGGCTTGTGCGCTACGAATGCGAGCATTCGCTTCACATCGTCGGGACTGTGGATCTCGAGCGGATTTTTGCCTTCTTGAGCCTCTTTCTGAAGCTTGCTCTCATTGGCTCCGATGACACCAGCATTGTTGAACAGGGTCATCGAGATCAGGCGTTCCGGATAATCCAGCGCAAAGCGCAGCGACACGAAACCGCCCATGCTGTTCCCGCCGATGTGACATTTCTCGATACCCATCGCATCCAGAAAGTCGCGCACGCGTGATGCTTGCGTAGCCATGTCATAATCCCGGTCAATATCCCGGATATTTTCTCCGAACCCCGGGAGGTCGGGAGCAATCAGCCGGTATTTTCCGACAATCTCGGGCGCATAAGCCGCCCAATTATCCTTGTCACCGCCAAAACCGTGCAGCAGCACCAGCGGTTCGGCGCCGGGGGAGCCGCCTTCAAGATAGGGCCAGAGCATATCGCCTACCTTGATCGACTTCACCGTCAACTTGCCCCGTCTGCGCAGGGCATCGCGGAAAAAGCCGAACAAGACACGCGGGAACAGAACATAGATGGCAATTAGCGCCACCATGATAATTCCCACGATTGTGATCAATATATTCATGGCTTGCTGTTACCCCTTGTTTGCCGACAAGCGCTTATCCAGCCAGTCGGTCATATCATTCAAGACTTCGTCTTTTTCCGGCTCGTTGAAAATCTCATGAAATAATTCCGGATAGATTTTGAGCGACTTGTCGATCGAGGCAATATGGCTATCCAGATATTTCGATCCTTCAGCCGCAGCCAGACTGTCCTTGCCACCGTGCAGCAGGAGCATCGGTAGTGAAATCTGCCATGAATTCTCCTGAATTCTGGTCATATTGCCGAGCATTTCAGCAGCCAGCCGGGCACCCATTTTGCCATTATAGACGAGCGGATCAGCGAGATAGTCGGCGACAACCTCGGGATCGCGGCTGACTCCATTCGGATCCAGTTCAAGCACACCCAGTTTGGGAAAGAAGCGGGACAATAAACCGCTTATGGCTTTCAGGAACGCGGAAGGCTCTTCCGCCGCTTTAACGGCAGGTCCGGACAGGACACAGGCGGCAAATTTGGATTGGTTCGACAGCAGATAGGTGGCGCTGATCAATCCGCCCATGCTGTGCCCCACGAGCATCACCGGTAAATCTGGAAAATCCTGCTCGGCTCTGGCCAACAGCTGGTCAACGCCGTCGTGGAATACCGAAAAGTCGGGTACAAAACCGGGAGTCCCATCGGATTTTCCATGGCCCCAATGGTCCATGGCATAGACAGCATAGCCCCTTTCGAGACAATGTTTTGCAAAATATTGGTATCGCCCCGAATGTTCTGCATAACCGTGAACAAGCAGGACCAGTGCCTTGGGTTTGCCGTCAGGCAGCCATTTCTTCCAATAAATTTGCGCACCCGCCGCCTTCGATTCCGGCGGAAGCAGGAGTTTCCCGTCTTCCTGTCTCAAGCAATTTTCCTCTTCACCACCAATTCGTGATCATGTGCCAGTTCATTTTCAAATTTGAACAAGATCCGGTCAAGCGTCTGGCTAATCTTGGTCTGGGTCCGCACCATCTCGATTTTCGGCCATGTCGTGCGCTCGCCAAGCTGGATCAATTCGGCAATATCCTCAACCGGCAGGTTGCTCAAAATTTTTGATGGCCCCCAGAACATGGTCGGGCGGATGATGTTGATATCGCCAGTATAGTCCTGGTTGATCACCGACAGCGCCATATTCGCCATGCTGTTCAGGCGCGGAAAATAGGATAGCGGTTTCTGCATCATTTCCACATTGGCGTTGAACCATGCTTTCATGGTGGCTGTCGACGCATTGCGGATCGAGGAGAGCGGGTTACGTTTCTGGCTGAAATCGGTCGCAAACGGCGTGACCAATGGATTTGCCTGACTGACAATATGGTGATTGACCCCGTAAAGCCTCGCGAGCCTTTTTACCGGCAGGTCATGCGTTACCGAACCGTCAACCCATTTGCGATTGGGCAGATAGGGAACCCGCTCGCCGCGATGGTTTTTTGCGGCCAATGTTACCGGCGGATAGATGCCCGGAACCGCGCAAGAAGCCAGAACCGCTTCGCGAATATAGACATTGGGCGATGCGATGGCGTTCAACAGGCGCGACGTCTGGTGTTTTTCAGCCGGAGCGATCGAAACGTTGAGATGGCGGCCGGTAAGCTCATAAGCCTCCTGAAATGTCAGGTCGGGTAGCAAGTCTGTCAGACGCTGCCGTATTTCATCTGCTCGCATACGACTGGGGCCGCCCAGAAAGCCGCCCTGCCCTTCGTCTTCGTGATCCGTACCGAGCGTCAGGTTTTCCGGTTTAAAAAATGGCGGTATTTCCTTGTCGGCATGCGTACTGATCAATGCGCCAACGACCGAGCCCCCGCTGGAACCGGACATGATATCGGGTAGCAATCCTTCTTCCCAAAGCGCCTTTGCAACGCCGACATGAAAATAGAGATAAGCACCCGAGCCACTCATCAGGAAAGCTGATCGTCCGTAGCAATGCTGCGCCCGGCGAAAGAAATCGAGCTTTTCTTCGAACGGGATGTCGGTCACCTTGTCACTGGCCAGATATTCCAGTGAATTTACAATCGCGTCGACATAATCCTGAATGAGCTGCTTGGTACCGAATTTTGCTTTCTGGTGGAGGCGGGCATGGCCCATTCCGTCCATATTACCGTGGATACCTTCGTTCAGGGCATACAGCAGACCTGCATTATCCTGCGCTTTCCAGAGTCGCGAGAGGCGTTTCAGACGGCGGCGGATCGACTTGTGATCAAAATGCTTACTCTCGTCAGATGACTTCCAAATGTCGATTCCAGTGGATTTATCGTGCGCTTTCGCTGCTTTCGACCATTCGGAATAGCTCTTGGCCTGTGCCATGGCTTTTTCCATCTTCAAAGTCGTGTTCAGGATCATCGTCGGTTCACTCTTCCACCAAAATTATGCATGGTATTTGCCGTCCCCCGGGAATCGGGCGTCGCGCAATCTATCCGCTCCCTATTTCACTTTCGGCTTGCCACCGCCGCTTGCTTTTGCAGCAACCGTTCTGGGTTTCCTGGCAACCCGTCGATACATTACCGAACCATCTCTGGGCGTTACCGGCTTTTTAACCGCTACCGTCGTCTTTTTGGTCTGACGAGCACCGGCATTAGGCTTGGCATCTCGCAGTTCGTTGAAGGCTCTTTGCAGGCATTCTCGGAAAAACTCAACGTCGGGCATCATTTTTCGATCCGAGATGATACTGAAAGAGATTGTTCCGTTGTAGCTCGGCGTAGCGATAAACAGGCCCATTCCGTGTGCCAGCGGCGCCAAGCCATATTGATGGGTCAGCTTCGCGCCGTTCATATATAGCTGAATCTGGGGCCCTGGGACGTTCGAAACCATCAAATTGCTCATTTTCGGAGCAAACCGTTCGTCGGTCAGAATGCGAGCCACGCCCGCCATGGTGACCCCGGGGATATGTTTGGTCAGATCGGTCATGATCCGCGCACTCAGCCCGGATTTTGCCGCCTTGGTTTCGCGCGTAGTATCCCTGATCGCTTCGAGGCGTTTGACAGGATCGGCGATATTCGACCAGATCTTGATCGTCATAGCCGATATATTATTGCCGGGATTGGTTTCATCACCCGAACGGCTGCGGGCGTTGACAGGCGCGACCGCGACAAGAGAATCTTTCGGAAGCTCCTTATGCTTGGCCAGATAATGGCGCAAGCCACCGCTGCAGATCGCCAGAACCACGTCATTTATGGTCGCATCGCTCACTTTGAGACGCATTTTTTTCAGTTCGTCGAGGTCGAAGGTGACCGCATCAAACATTTTATGGGGGGTAACCGGACCGTTGAAGCGGGTCTGCGGAACACCGGTTGCCGTTTCCTCGTTACCGCCGGTCATGGACTTTTGTGCCGATGACAGAAGTGCAGGCGCAAATTTCAGCAATGCCTGGGCCAATTTCACCGGTGACGTGACCGTACTGTTGATCGCGCGGCTCAATATCTCGGACGTTGTCGGCAGATCATTGGTTGCCGGTTCGCCTTCCGGCAACGGGATCGCAGGCGTTCCTTTCGGGTCCTTGTCCGAAACCGCCGCGAAGAAATGCGCGCCGGAGACACCGTCGATGGTGGAATGGTGGATCCGCGTCAATATGGTGTAGCTGCCCTTGGCATAGCCGGGAATATTATCGAGACCTTCCAGCACATACATGTCCCACAGTGGCCGGGTCATATCCAGAGGTTTGCTGTGATGGCGAGCGACGTGAATACAGAATTGCCGCCAGTCGCCCGGCTCCGGCAACCGGCCATGCGAAATATGCGCTTCCAGATCGAAATGTTCGTCTTTCACCCAATAAGGGTGATCGATATCCATCGGCAGCCGGTATAATTTTCGTTTGAACATCGGCGAGACATCCATGCGCTTGCGCATATGTTCGATAATGTCCTTGAACCTTACCTTCCCGCCAGGCGCAGTGGACGGATCATAGATATAGACCGCCATCACATGGGTAAGATTGGTGGCAGACTGGATATACAGGAACTGGGCGTCCTGTGCACTCAGCTGACTTATGTTGCTCTGCTCGGTCATTTATAATGTCCTTTCGGCGGCCGCGTCATTCGAATATCCTGTCGGCCAGTGTCAGCAATTCGAGCCGCGATTTTTCCATACGGCGCGAAAGCGCCCTGAACTTCCGCAACAATGCTTTTCGTTCGGCAACAATTTCGGGCGTGGTTTCGCCGGTCAGGCCGAGACCTGCAGCCATTTTAAAGCCGTTTTCAAACAGGATTTTACCAATCGAGGCCTCGCTGGTGATCCGGCGGAGCAGATAGGCCTGCCGCCCTTCTTTCAACGCCATTGCCACACAACTTTTCTTGTCTATCGCTTGGCCGGGTTCCAGCCGTGACAGGATATCCAGCACGATCGTATAAGCCTCGACGAACGGCAAGAATACCGCATGGCCGATTAGCGGCTGGAAGCGGTTGGTGAGACTGGCGAGTTTTACGCCCCCGTCCTCGAGCTTCGTCTGCCAATCCGGATCGGCCCGTTGCAATTCTGCTTTCAGATTTTCCCGATATTGTTGCTTTTCCGGGTAGAAAAACTCGAACTTGAACAAATCCCGAAGACGATCGGTCTCTTCCCAGAACACATCTGCTGCCTTTCGGTCATCAACTTCCCGCGCCTTCAAAATCGACAGCTCAATGATTGCCTTGTCGAGGAAATGGTGGATAATCGAGTTGCGATAATAGCTGGCAATCGGATGTTGATCGGGTTCGATCGCGTAAACCAGCGTTGGCCCCTTGTCATAGCGGACGAGCAACCCGTTATTGACCAATGTCTCTATAACGCGCTGGACACCTTCAAGATTCTTGTCCGTGAGATCGTCGCTCAACCGGATGTCTCGCTCGCGGGCCCAGCCGACGAGAAAGTTTATCACTGCGCGCAGTTCGACTTCGGTCATTGCTCTCGGCGCCGTGCCGAGCAGGCACAGACACATCAGCGAAGTCAGCGTCAGCGGCGTCGCCCGATTGGCCTGTACCGCGACCTCAAATGCCATTTTCGACAAGGCCAGCCGGTCATTCGGATTGGGTGCCTTTTTGATAACTACCGGTTCGCCAAAGTCGACATAGACTTTGCCCATCGGTTCCCGCAGGCTGCGAAGATAGCCGATGAACCAGCTCAAAGATTCCGGCTTCTTGATCCGGCCAGTCTGCTCGCTGGCATATTCCTCGACATCGCGGATCAGGTCGAAACTGGTGACGACGGGGATGATATGCACATTTTCGATATCGTTGCTGTGGGCGCTGTCCATTACATATTTGAGCAAACCGTAGCGTGGCGGCATCAGCTTGCCGAGCCGGGAGCGCGTGCCCTCAAAGGCCCAGGTCATCGGGAAACGTTTCTCGAGCAGATAGCTGACATAGTAGCGCAAGACGAGCTTGTAGACGGGATTATTCTCGAAGCTCCGCCGGATGAAGATAGTCCCGGCGCGGCGCAACATGAAGCCCAGACCGAAAAAATCCAGATTGATGCCGCCGAACAAATGGATGAGCGGCAAGTCGTTCTGATAGGCAAGATCGGTGGCGGTGACACCGTCGATATAGGTTTTGTGGGTAAACAGCAGCAAGGTCGGATGGTCCCGCATCGTCTGGCGCAACCGGGTCAGCTCCTTGCGATCAAAAACCACATTGTCCTCATAGCCCTGCGACAACATGAACCGGTCGAGTTTTGCCTTCATGTCGATGAACATGGGACTGGGCCGGGCGATCAGCTCCTTCATATATTTTGCGGCTTGTTCGTAGAGCTCCACTTCGCTCTTACCCAGATCAGTCGAAAGCTTTGTCATCGCGGCCCGGAAACGGGCATCGCTGCGCAAACCGTCTGCCACATGCCGGGGTACCTTGTAGCGCCGCCCCCGCAATTCGCGTTCGGAAATATCCAGCACCAGACCAGCCTGTCGCACGACAAAGGCTGACAATTCCGCATTGTCGGTCTGGTCATAATCCTTGCTGACCTCGGCAAAGCGCTGCTTGAGTTCGCCGATTGTCGCAGGTTGTCCGGTCAGGCAATGGGCGCGGCGCTTGTTACGCAAGAGAATGGACCGGGCACGAAAACTGCCCGGGTTTCGCGGATCCCCGAAAATGACATGACGCATTTTGACCGCACGGCTTTTTTCGAAATTGGGAATACGCCAGGCAATACGCACCGGGATCACCAGAGTATCCGGATTTTCCTTCAGCTTTTCACCCAAGGGTCCGAGGCGCAATTTGGCCCGTTCATCGGACAGGGGCAGCGAGACCCAGTTCAGTTTCTCGCCAGCCGCATCCTCGGCGACGGTTTTGCGGAGCCAGTCAAGCAGATAGCGCCGTTCGACACCATTGCGCGCGTCGATAACAAATAGCTTGGGACCTTTCGCCAACAAGGGCCCGGATTCTGCTATTTGCATTGTTTCTTTCATTCCGGCTCCCTGACTTCAGCTTATTCCGCCGCTTGAACTTTTTCCGGCTTTGCTGTGGTTGACTTCTTTGCCGAGATAGATCGACTTACGGGCTTTTTGGCAACGGATTTATTCGCCAGCGGCTTTTTGCTATCCGCTGGCTTCTTACCCGCAACCTTATTCTTGGCTACCGGCTTTTTTGCTACGGCATCTGGCGTCGCGGATCGCTTGGTACCGGCGGTCTTTTTTACCGGCGTCCGCTCCTCGTTGATCAGCGCTTCGAGTGCCTCCTCTTCTTCCCCCTGTCCAAGAGCCTCGAGGAACATGCCGCGCACTTCTGCAACATGTTCGCTGATCGTCCGTACCGACCAATTGCTAGTGTCTACCGCCGGCAGAACATCGACCCGGACCTTTGCCGGGCGCATCAGAAATTCGTTTTTCGGAGCAACATCGCCGGCATTGTGAATAACGATCGGAACCATCGGTACGCCGGCCTGGATCGCCATATGGAAGGCGCCCTTTTTGAACGGACCCAGTTTCGGCGAAAGGGTTCGCGTACCTTCCGGAGCGATAACGATCGATTTTCCGTCAATCTTGATCGCATCAATCAATGGCGCCATTGCCTTGATCGCGCTCCGTGCATTGGCACGGTCAATGAACACTGTTCCAGCCAGTTCCATCAGCTTGCCGATCACCGGCGTATCGCGAACCTCCTTCTTGGCCACCCCGCCCATATCCTTGCGGATCAATTTGGCGAGAATCATCACATCCGCCTTGCTCTGATGGTTGAAGACAAAAATACAGGGCCGCGACGTCCACAGATTCTCTTCGCCGGTCACTTCCAGCTCGCAGCCGGTCAATGCGGTCGCGATATCACCGAACAGGCCGGTCGAAAAATTCATCGCTTCACGCTGAGATCCCGTAAGCGCCCAGATCGGCAGCGACGCAATCGCCGAGCCGATCAGCGATCCTGTGGCATAGATAGTCCGCACATAGTCCACCGGCTTGCCCTGCCCCCGGCTCTCATATTTCTCCAGCGGCCAGTCATTTTCCCGCGCCACGTCGCGCAATTTTGCATTGGGGTTCAGCGGTCGCGGTTTGCCGACCCGTTCCAGCAATTCGATATCGTCATAGCTGTCGGAATAAAAATAGCTGTTGTCGAGATCCAGGCCATATTCCGCAGCAAGGCCTTCGGCTGCAATCACCTTGCCTTCGCCAAAGCATAGAGGCCGGATGATATTGCCGGTAAACTCGCCATTCTCGACTTCATATTGCGAGCAAAGCACATGCTCGATATCGAGATCGCGGGCGGTTGCTTCGATCTGGTAGATCGTCGCGGACGAGACGATGGCAATCGTATGGCCCTTGGCGCGATGGGCTTCAATCAGCGCCCGCGCTTCCGGATAGACTTTCCGCGCGATATATTTTGCGTAAAGCTCTTCGCCAAATTCGAAATAGCTTTCTTCGGTGACGCCCTTCATGAATTTCGCAGCGCCGGTCATCAGCCCAGAAAAGCCCATATTTCCGGTAGTATATTGTGCCATCACGTTGATCGTTTCGACGACTTCTTCGGCGGTCATTTCCCGCCGTTTGATTTTCTCCCACAGCATCGCGGTGGCCGAATAACCAGCGATGATCGTGCCATCAAAATCGAACAGGGCGGCGATATGCGCGCCTTCCGGAGCGTCCAGAACGTCTTGCAAATGGGATTGATAGTCGGCGATATTCTTCTTGGTCATTCAGATGTCCTTTGCCCGAAGTCCATCGTGGCAAAAAACGGAAGCTTTTCCCAGCGAATATTGGAGAAAACATCGTTTCATGATGCGATCGCCAACAAGGAAATGGCAACGCGATGGTGCTGGCACGGCGCAAAAAAGCGTGCCGGACAAATATCCGGCACGCTTCCTGCGCGAAATGGCTAGATGATCAGGGGTACGCGACTAGATCATCGCTACCATTTCCACGACCTGCTTATTGACTGGATTCGCTAGCCGATGCGGCATCCTGTGCTTTCGAAGCTTTTTTGACTTCACCCTTGCTCATCCCGGTGACCAGAACATCACCCGATCCGGCGAAGTTGGCGGCCGGCAATTCTGCGGTACGGTTGCCGGTTTCGACGATCACCGATTGCACGACACCCGCGCCCGATTGTTTAACCGATTGGACATAGCCGACAACCCGGCCCTTGGGATCTTCGATGGGCATGCCGGGTGCAACCGCGAACATACCGCCAGCATTTGCAGCCGAGCTGCCGGAAGCGGCCAGCTGGCCAAGATTACCCATTGCCATGCCGCTACCAGCCGCGCTGCCGGTCAGCGAACCGACACCCGATGCGCTATTGGCAGCATTTGAAGCAACGCCGCCGACAGCCGATTGTGCGCTTCCCGCTGCGTTGCGGGCGGTACCAACCACTTGCCCGGTAGTTGAGCGAACAGCGTCAGTCCCGATCAGGCTGGCGTTGGCACTGCCGTTCGCCGAGTTTGAAGCGGAGCCGCTAGCGGAACCGGTGACGGCATTGCTCGGCAAATCGGCAGCCCCGATCAGCGAACCATTCGCGCTGGAATTGCTCTGCGCATCCGTAGCGACTTGGCCCGACTGCGTATCAATCGTGCGATCAATACGGGTGGAATTTGTCACATCACCGCTACCGGCGATGGTGCCGGTCGTGCGGCCGATCGTGTCCGAACCCAGAGTGCTGCCAAGCGAACCGCCGAGGCCGCCACCCAGGCTGCCGCCCAATCCGCCGCTGCCGCCAAGCAACTGCGCCGAGGCTGGGGCTGCGGTCATCAATGCGATGGTCAATGTGCTGATAATAAGTTTCTTCATGTTCTTTCTCCTTGCAGGACGATGATATTTTCGCCGTCTGTATGGAGAACGATGCCGTTTTGCGTTTTAATCCATTAATTGCAAAAAAACTTGAAAAACTAGCGAACGCCACAGTTTCCGCAGACCAGACCATGGCCATAGATCTTGTCCGCGCCGTTTTTGCCGAGATCTTTGGCCTCGTTGATCAACCCGGTTACCGCCGACTCGATTTTGCTGATATTTGTCGCCGGATAATGCGCAAGCAGACGCGCTGCCACGAGCGGTGCCGCAAAGGAGGTTCCGCGCAGCGGCACGAGCGTACCATCAAGTGATGCCCCTTTGATCCCTGCACCGGGAGCGGCGAAATCTACAGGCGTTGCAATCCCTGCTTCAGGCAACGCACGTTCCCGTCGATCGACACCGGTGACCCCGATCACGCCCTTATAGGCTGCCGGATAACGCGCCGGGGCAGCTGGACCGTCATTGCCGACCGCGGCCACGACCAACATTCCTTTTTGCTGTGCAGCCCTGACGGCGCGACCGAGCAGAGCGTTGTCGGGTCCTACCAGACTGACGGCGACGACCGGGACGTTCCGTTGCGCCATCCAGCCCAAGGCCCGGGCAATAGCAGTCGCATTACCACCGGCAGGATCGCTGCCATATATATCAGCGGCCAGCAGACCGCGCGCATTGGCTTTGAGGCTGCTGGAGACAAGCGATGCAATCGCGGTGGCGTGACTGCTCGCAATCGGCGCGCCCCTGGCAAAGCCGCGTTGCTCGACCGGCATGGCAATCGCCCTATGACGCGCAACGCCGCCGTCTATCAGTCCCATCGCACCGGACCGGACCGCGCCACTGGCCAACGCACTGCTGGCCAGTGCCGATGCATTGACCGGAATCGCAACCGCACCGCTGGTGAAATAGATATTATCGGCGCTGACTTCCGCTTCGCGAGCAAGCTTTTGCAGCTGCTTCTGTTCCGATTTTAACGGCTTGTCCGGCCGCGTTGCAAATTTCACATAGCTGAGGTCGATGCCTTCGATTTCGGATCGCTCCAATATTTCAAAACCTTCTTTCTGCGCCCGTTCAAGAGAGGCGGGCGATATGCCAGTGACAATCAGCACGCCACGGACGGCGGGGTCGCCATTGCGGTCTGGCTCTACATAGTCATGATTCTGACGCAGGAACTGGTTAACCTGACCGATCCGTAACCGGTTCAACAATGTCCGGAGTTCCGATTTGCTCAAACGGTCCAGCACGCTGGCATCGACCATCCCGCTTACCGGATCCACCAGTGGTTCGGTTATGTTGCTCAGAGAACGGTCCGGAAGCGGCAAAACTGGCCCGACACCCGGCAGCGCAAGCTGCGGCAAGGCAGCAGCCGGCGTAAGCAGCAGCAATGTCGCGGCGATCCATTTGGCTATGGTTTTCATGTCTGCTTCCTTATGCGCCGGTTGCGGTTTGGCAATCCAAGTCGATTGCTTTTTTTTCGCATTCGTGGATTAAACGAAGCAAGTCCGTCGTTTCATCCATAGACAATGAATAAAGGATATCCGCGCTGAATGGCCTTTGAACAGGATCTGCTGGAGTTACTCCCGCGACTGCGGCGCTTTGCCCGCAGCCTGACGCGCGATATCAATGATGCAGATGACCTGTGTCAGATGGCCCTTGAGCGCGCCCTGAACAAGCGCGACCAGTGGCAGACCGGAACAAGACTGGATAGCTGGATGTACAGAATTACCCGTAATATTTGGATCGACACGGTGCGCGCGGCGGGCCGTCATAAACATGTCGCCAATGACGATAGCGCTATGGAGAATATCGCCGGCGACGATCATCAGCGGATGGAAAGCCGGATGGAGCTGAATGACGTCGACCGGGCGATGGATCGTCTGCCGATGGAACAGCGCGAGGCAGTGTCTCTCGTTCTGGTGGAAGGCTTTGCTTACAAGGAAGCCGCGGCCTTGCTCGACATCCCGATCGGGACATTAACATCTCGCTTGGTGCGCGGCCGCGAAGCCCTGCAACGCGAACTCGGAGAAGCAGCATGAGTTTTGATGAAGCAACGATCATGGCTTATGTAGATGGTGAATGCGATGAGGTGACCGTCAATCGTATCGAGAAGGCGATGGAAACCGATCCAGCGCTGGCCAGGCGGATTGAGCAGGCGCAATCACTCAGAAACAAGCTTTCCGCCCATTATGCTCCGGTAGCCGAAGAAGCGGTTCCCGATCGTCTGGCCGCGATGCTTAACGCTTCTGCGGCATCCAATATCGACAGCAGTTTCACCGCACGCAAAGCCGAACAGGAAGAAAGCAAGCAACGACGCCGCAGCATGGGCATCGCCCAATGGGGCGCAATGGCGGCGACTCTGGCCTTGGGTGTCGTGGTCGGCCAATATGGAATGGGCGGCGGCTCGGACGCTCCCTTTGCACAACAAGACGGCGCGCTGGTCGCCAGTGGTCCTCTTGAAGATGCGCTTGAGACCCAGCTTGCATCGGCGCAGCCCGACGACAGCGACTATCGCATCGGCCTGACCTTCCGCGCCAAGACCGGCAGCATCTGCCGCAGCTTCACCGGCGAGGCGGTGTCGGGCATCGGCTGCCGCGACGGGCAGCAATGGAAGATGGTCAGCACATTGCCCGGCGGCAACGAGAGCGACTATCGGCAGGCGTCGAGCAGCGCGGTCAATGCAATCGCCGCAGAGATGATGGCGGACGCGCCGGCAGATGCCGAGGCCGAACGCAAATTGCTGGAATCAGGCTGGGAATAATCCTCCCGCCGGAATCTGCCCACATAGCGGGCAAAAAAAAGGCGGGACCAAATCCCGCCTTTTTCCTTTATTAAGTTCCGACCTAGTTGCCGACGGTCACCCGGGCGACCCGATAGTTGCGATCGCGCATTTCCTCGACATAATCCTTGTCGGCGTCGACCAGTTCATGCTCATATTCTTCCCAGGCATCGCGCTTGTCTTCTTCGTCGGTTGCGCGGTTCAGATCGCTTTTCAGCTCCTTGTCGGCCTCGAGAATGTCGACGAGATAATTATACCAGAATTTATTGTAAACGCCGGCAATCGGTTCCGTCCGCACCACGGCGTGGCTTTCGTCGCCAGCATGGGCAAGAGCCGGTGCAGTTGTTGCGCCAACAAGAGCCAGACCTAAAAACATCGATGAAATACGCATTGTCACGCCTCCTTTTTTGAGTTGCTGGCAGGAGAACGACACAGCCCCGGATTTTCATCCATCCCGAAAAATTATTTGCCCCTCGATCAGGACGCTTGCATGGCGAAGGGCCACAGGACAGGATATACCTGCCCTGTGACCGCTTCGGCTCCCTATTTTGCTAAAGTCCAAGGTCCCACATCAAGTAGACCGCAAGTGCGACCAAACCCAGCACGATTGCCAGGCCAACCCAGTTTCGCGACGTGAAGCCAAGCTGCTTGCGGTTGTCATGTCTGAACGCCTTCAGTTTTTCCGCAATCGTCTCGTTGCAAGTCAGCAAGGCAGCATCAAGCGCCGACCCGTTTCCCAGAAACTCCAGTATCGCCAGATTCTCGTCGTCGGTTGTTGAAGGATATTTTGTGAGCAGCTTTTCAACATATAAGCGCCCGCTCTCTGCCGTCTGCACGACAGTGCCATTTTCGATTTCATTCATTTTATGCATTTCAATTTCAGTCACGATCAGCATTCTGCAAAGGCAGGCTGATCCATGATATTGCCGAAAGACTCCCGGGGAGCCTGGTTATTTTCTAGCCTGAAAAATGCGTAGGGGGCGCTCGGGTCGATATCGTGCGCGAACGGCTGCGAAATAATATATGCTCTGCAAAATAGCCGGCATGCGCGTTACGGGAAGCAAATCCGGCAACCGTACCGGACCCGGGAAAATGGCTCGCGACCAATATTCTGGATGCTTTGTCCGGGCCGCTGTCTTTTGCGATCTGCTTTCGGGCAAGCTGTATCGTCTGGGATGTCTTGCCCAGAATATAGGGCCCGGCCCCCGTGGAGATTGCGGTAGAAAACTGGTCGTGGCTTTGCTCGGCACCAAGGCCTTTCGACGCGGGCGGCTGCATTGCAAACGACAGGCTCGCAACGACCAGCAGGCCGCTCAGGAGCAGCCTTGTCACCCAATGGCGAGGACCTTGAAGATCAATGTCTGTGACCATCTTCGACAAAACCGGAAACTCTCACTCACACCGCCACAGGAATGGCGGTGAATTGGACCTGATCTGACGAAATTTCAAGTCAGATTCAGCAGAGCGTTGCGGAAGGATATCGAAAAAAAATGCACGAATCTCGTCTCCAATTCGAAGTTCGGACGGCGAGAGCGAAGCGCCTTGCTTTCCAAAACGAGCGAATGAAAGGACGAATATTCCCGACGTTCCGTTATGGGTTGCGGGGTCGCTCGATCATCGCTAGATGCTGCCCCGTCTATGAGGTGCGTTGGCTGAGTGGTCGAAAGCGCCGCACTCGAAATGCGGTATGCCAGCAATGGTATCTAGGGTTCGAATCCCTAACGCACCTCCACAGACAAAGCAGGCCCTGTGTCCAGCCGGACTCCGGCCTCATGGGCGTCTCGTCATCACCTGCCCCCCCATTGCCTGACGGCTGACCATATAGAGAGCTGTGACTGATCGTCGATCATTGCGCGACAATCGATTCACAGAGGTCGGCAAGTTTATCAATATCTATGCTGCGAAGCCCTTAGCTTATGCCGGGCTCACCTCGGGCTAGCAATTGCTTGTTTTCAAGCTTCGCCATGCACGATTGCAGATGCGGTGCTTGCATCTGACCCCGAAACGCCTAAATTGGGATCATGAATTCATTAGATCCATATAAGTCCGGCAATCCCTTGCCAGCCAACACGCCGGACATCCTCGCTGCCCGCTTCGCCATTGGTGATGTCGTACGCCACCGCATTTTTGATTTTCGCGGCGTGATCTATGATATCGATCCGGTGTTCGCGAATAGCGAAGAATGGTACGAAGCCATTCCGAAAGATCTGCAGCCGCCCAAAGACCAGCCTTTTTATCATCTTTTCGCGGAAAGCAATGACAGCAGCTATGTCGCTTATGTCAGCCAGCAGAATCTGTTGTCTGACGACAGTGGCGAGCCGATCGGGCATCCCGATGTCGCACGGCTGTTCCATGCGACGGAGAGCGGTCAATATAAGCTACATGGCATCCACCGGCACTAGGACCGGTGTGCGGCGGCTCAGGATTTGATTTTCCAGCCCGATTTCAACAGAAAATAGCATAATATCGTCAGCCCGATGTTGATCGCCAATAATATCAGCGCACCCGCAACGACCGGCGAATCCGCCACGCCGAGAAAGCCATAGCGGAACCCCGAGATTGCATAGAAAAACGGGTTGGCGTGACTGACGGCCTGAAACACCGGCGACAGACGGTCGATCGAATAAAATGTCCCGGACAGCAGTGCCAATGGCGCGACCACGAAATTGGTAACCGCAGCGGCATGATCGAATTTTTCCGCCCAGATCGATGTCAGTACGCCGAGAAGCGACAACATCGCTGCGCCCATCAGGCCAAACCAGATCACGGCCCACCAATGGGCAATTCCGACGGCAACGCCGGGCCAGATGAACATCGCCAGCCAGACCGCGAAGCCGACCAGAGCGGCCCGTGTCATCGAGGCAGCGACCAGCGCCGCCAGCAATTCCCCGACCGACAATGGCGGAGTCAGATAGTCGATGATCGTTCCCTGAATCTTGCCGACCAGCATCGAAAAGCTGCTGTTGGCAAAGGCATTTTGCAGCATGCCCATGCAGATCAGGCCGGGCGCGATAAAGTCCGCAAACGGAACACCCATTACGCTACGGTCGCCGCGACCCATGGCAACGGTGAATATGACCAGAAACAATAATGTGGTGATCGAAGGCGCCCAGACCGTCTGCAGCTGAACCTTGAAGAACCGCCGCACCTCTTTCCCGTAAAGGGCTGAAAATCCAGCCCAATTGACCCCGCGAATGACGGGCACGCCCGGCTCGGCAAAGCGCATGGCATTGAACGGCAGGTCTGACGGGTGATCTTTTTCGGGTTGGTCGAGCATATTCTTTCCGCCTATCGGCTCCCAGTGCCAATCACAAGCCTATATTGTGCTGCGACCCGACCATTAACGTGGTTGTATATTAACCCCGGCAACCCTATATCGCCCCCGAACTCGAGATGATTAGGACTTTGCATGGCTTGGACGGATGAGCGGATCGATTCGCTGAAGAATATGTGGGAAAAAGGCCTGACAGCTAGCCAGATCGCTGAAGAACTGGGCGGCGTCAGTCGTAACGCTGTGATCGGCAAGGCCCATCGCCTTGGCCTGAAGTCACGCCCGTCTCCGGTAAAGGCCAAGCCCAAAGCCAAAAAAGATGCAAAACCGGCGGCCAAGCCGAAAAAGCCTCCGGCAAAGGCTGGCACCGTTGCCAAGCCGAAGGAAGAGCATGTCGCGCGTCGCGCCATGCCACCACCAACACCGGCAGCCCGTACCCACGCGGCCCAGCAGGCGCGTCAGCCCAAGCATGACGGACCGAAGATCGTATCCGTCGGCCCCGGCGGCTTCTTGCGCCAGGGTCCCGGCGACCAGCAGGCACCGATTCCGCCAGCACCGCCGCGCCGTCTGGTTCCGGCCAAGCCGAGCGAAGAAATTGCCGACAAGACCAGCCTGCTCGACCTGAATGACAAAATCTGTCGCTGGCCGATCAACCATCCCGGCGAACCCGACTTCCATTTCTGCGGCGAAGAAGTGAATCCGGGCTTTCCCTATTGCGTCGAACATTGCGGTCGCGCGTTCCAGGCCCAATTGCCTCGCGGTGCCCGTCGCGCACCGCCACCGCTGCCCTTCGGCGGTCCGCGAGTTCGCTGAACAAACCACCAAATCACAAGAATTTTCAATGTACTGGCAAGAGACCCAATAAGTCTCTTGCCAGTGTGACTCCTGCGCTCTTATAGGATCGAACATGTCTGATGATCTGTTCGGTTCCAACCCGCCAACCCAATCCAAAACCGGTGACTATGATGCTTCGGCAATCGAGGTTCTCGAAGGTCTCGAGCCTGTTCGCAAGCGACCGGGCATGTACATTGGCGGCGTCGACGAACGCGCGCTCCACCATCTCGCTGCCGAAGTTATCGACAATAGTATGGACGAAGCGGTCGCCGGCCATGCCAGCCGAATAGAAATCACGCTGGATTCCGAAAACCGCCTGACCGTTACCGATAATGGCCGCGGCATTCCGGTCGATCCCCATCCGAAATTCCCGGGCAAATCGGCGCTCGAAGTGATCATGACGACGCTCCACTCGGGCGGCAAATTCTCCGACAAGGCCTATGCGACATCGGGCGGTCTGCATGGCGTCGGCGTCTCCGTCGTCAACGCCCTGTCCTCCGACACGGTCGTCGAGGTAGCGCGGAACAAGACCATCTATCGCCAGACCTTTTCACAGGGGCTCGCAACTTCCAAACTCGAGGAGGTTGGCACAGCGCCCAATCGCCGCGGCACCAGCATATCCTTCGTTCCCGATATCGAGATTTTCGGTGAGGGCAACCTGTTCAAGGCTGCGCGACTGTTCAAACTGGCGCGCTCCAAGGCCTATCTTTACGCTGGCGTAGAAATCCGCTGGAAATGCGACGAAAGTCAGGCCAGCGACGATGTCCCGGCGGAAGCAACATTCCAGTTCCCCGGTGGCCTGTCGGATCACCTGCGCGAACAATTGTCCGGACGCGAGTGCGTCACCACGGATTTCTTTGCCGGCAATCAGGATTTTCCCGACAGTCAGGGTCGCGTCGAATGGGCGATCACCTGGCCGATCTGGACCGATGGCAGCTACAGCTGGTATTGTAATACTATTCCGACGCCCAATGGCGGCACCCACGAAACCGGTCTTCGTAACGCCCTTGTCAAAGGATTGCGCGCTTTCGGTGAACTGGTGCAGATCAAGAAGGCGTCACAGCTGACCGCAGACGATATCATCTCCGGCGGTGAAATGATGCTGTCCGTGTTCATCCGCGATCCGCAGTTCCAGAGCCAGACCAAGGACCGCCTGACCTCTCCGGAAGCAGCCAAATTTGTCGAAAACGCAGTGCGCGACCATTTCGACCATTTCCTCACCGACAACATGGATCGCGGCAAGGCTTTGCTCGGCTTTGTCATGGAGCGGATGGACGAGCGTCTGAAGCGCAAGGCCGAGCGCGAAGTCAAGCGCAAGACCGCGACATCGGGCCGCAAGGTCCGTCTCCCCGGCAAGCTGACCGATTGTTCGATCGGCGATCCCGAGGGCACCGAATTGTTCATCGTCGAAGGCGACAGCGCTGGCGGTTCTGCCAAACAGGCGCGGGAACGCAAGACCCAGGCTATTCTTCCAATCCGTGGTAAAATTCTCAACGTGGCATCGGCCAATAACGCAAAGATCATGGCCAACAGCGAAATTGCCGATCTGATTCTCGCTCTCGGCTGCGGCACCCGCAAGGATTGCGAGCCAGATAATCTGCGCTACGAGCGGGTGATCATCATGACCGACGCCGATGTCGACGGTGCCCATATCGCGACTTTGCTGATGACCTTTTTCTTCCAGGAAATGCCCGAAATGGTCCGGCGCGGACATCTCTATCTCGCGCGGCCGCCGCTCTACCGGATCAGTGCAGGGAGCAAGAGCCTCTATGCTCAGGATGACGCGGCCCGGACAAAAATCGAAAATGGTCCGTTCAAGGGCAAGAAGGTCGACGTCAGCCGCTTCAAGGGTCTCGGCGAAATGAACCCGTCCCAGCTGCGCGAAACGACGATGGACCCGAAAACCCGCTCGATGTTCAAGGTGACTTTGCCGCAGGAATATGAGCAGCGCGCGAGCGTCAAGGATCTGGTCGACCGGCTGATGGGCAAGAACCCCGAGCACCGGTTCAACTTCATACAGCAAAATGCTGCCAGCCTTGATGAAGATGTGATCGACGCCTAGTGGTTGGGGCCTGACTGAATAAGGTTACGGGAGATTATCGTGCGGTTCCTATATGTTTTCGCGCTTTGCCTTCTGCCTGTTTCTTTCGCGCTCAACGCAAGCCCTGCCAAAGCGCAGACACAATCCGGTATATCCAATCAGCTTTCGGCGCGCGCCAATGATGTGCTTCGGCTGCTTCAGGGCGAAGAAATCGAAGCGGAGGTTTTCGACGAGAATTTCCGCAACGCCGTACCGCCTGCCCGGTTCCGCACGCTCACCGCGCAAGTGCGGACGCAGCAAGGACAAGCTGTCGAAATTGCCTCAATCACCCCCCGCAACGCCAATTCGGCAATCCTCAAGGTCCGCTTCGAAAAGTCGATCGGCACGGTCAACATTGATCTCGAAACAGCCGCCCCGCATCGGATTTCCGGCCTTCTTCTGACCGGGTTCGAAGCCGATGCCGGCTCGCTCGATGACGTCATTGCCGCGATTGATGCCCTGCCCGGTCGGCAGGGACTATTGATCCAGCAACTGGATACAGCCGCCCTTCCGCCTGTTGCCGCGATTGATCCCGACGGCCGCTATGCCATCGCTTCCACATTCAAACTCTATATATTGGCTGAGCTCGACCGCGCTGTGCGAGCCGGTGAACGGCAATGGTCCGATGTCGTAGAACTGGGGCCCAAATCCCATCCGTCCGGCGTCAGCCAGAACTGGCCCGATCGGTCGCCGGTCACGCTGCATACGCTGGCGACGCTGATGATCTCGATCAGCGACAATAGCGCTACCGACACGTTGATCCGGGCCATCGGACAGAAAAAACTGGCCGGGATTGTGAGAGCCGCAGGCCATCACGATCCGGACGAGTTGCGCCCGATATTGATGACGCGCCAAGCCTCTGCCCTGAAAATGCCCGTGCATGAAATTCTGAGAGACAAATATCTCGCTGCTGATCCGGCGGAACGCGAGCGCCTGCTGACCGAATATGACCGCGCATTGACGCTCGACAGCATCGATCCACGCGTCCTGACCAACAAGCCCAATTTCATCAATCAACTGGAATGGTTTGCGACTCCAGCGGATATCGTGAGGCTGCTCGCCTATCTCCACCGGAACGCGAGCGCGGATACCCGGGCTATCCTGGCGATCAACCCCGGGATCGGACAGGACGCAGCCCGGAAATGGGCCTATTTCGGCTATAAGGGCGGATCAGAACCCGGGGTCTTGTCCTATAATTTCCTGCTGGGGTCCAAAACCGGCAAAAGCTACGCCGTCACCGTCAACTGGAATGACAGCTCGCAATCGCTTCAGGAGAGCGAACTGCTGGCGCTGACGACACGGTTGGTAAATCTGCTCGCGGAGCAATAGCTAAACAGCCGGGAGACCTATGCTCCGGCCAGAGCCTCGACCAGAGCCTTCACCTTCTGCTGACGCCATTGCGGGAGCGGCGCCATCAGCCAGTAACCGCGCGACGACACGCTGTCTTCGCCGATAATCTCGACCCGGCCCGCCGCCAGATCGCGCTGGACCAGCATCTTCGGGACCCAGGCATAGCCAAAGCCGTTGACCGCAGCCTCTATGGCAAGACCGCCATCGGCAACACGCATCAATGTTTCCTCGCCTTCGGAAATGGGGCAGCCCGGCCAGTCAATCTTGTTGCCGCCCTTCTGCCCCGGAGCAGAAACTTTCACAAACACGGTATCGCCGAGCATCTTGCCTTCATGCTGGCCCGGCCCGTCGCCCAGCCAGATCGCTACGTCGAGATTGGCTTCGGTGAAATCAATTTCATCATCTGCAGCGACCAGCGCGAAACTGGTATCGGGATGGTCGGCGGAGAAACCGGCCAGTCTCTCGTTCAGCCATTTCTGGGTGAAGTCGCGCGGCGCGGCGATCGTCAGCTTGTGCGAAGACTGGCCCGACTGCATCGCCCGAACCGCTTCCTCGAATTGCAAAAAGCCGGAACGCAGCGCGTCCAGCCCGGCAGAGGCCTCATCGGTCAGTTCCAGCCCTTTGGGTGTCCGCCGGAACATCACAACGCCCAGCATATCCTCAAGCGCGCGGATTTGCTGTCCGACAGCCGCTGGCGTTACCGCCAGTTCATCGGCAGCTTTGGTAAAGCTGAGGTGCCGGGCGGCGGCATCGAGCACACGCAGCCCGTTCAATGGCAAATGGGTGCGCTTCATTGCTCGACCGTCGGTTCAGAGAGAAGGAAACGGGGAATACGGACTTCAAAAGCCGGTGGCGTGTCGCCTACCATGACAAAATGACCTTCCATCGAGCCCCTGGGAGTGCTGAGCGGACAACCCGAAACATAATCGTGGGATTTGCCCGGCTGGATGATCGGCTGCTCGCCGATTACCCCGTCGCCATCGACCATTTGCAGGCCACCGCGCTGGTCATTTATCCGCCAATGTCGAGTCAACAACTGCACCGCAGTGTCGCGATGATTCTCGATCCGCACATGATAGGCCCAGAACCAGCGTTTGCTATCGATGTCGGATTGCTCCGGCAGGAATGTCACCGAGACGCGCACGGTGACGCCTTCGGTGGTTTCAGCAAACGGGAAGAATGATTCCATGGACATGATATAGAGTTAAAGCCCCACAGACGAAAGGGCCTGATCCAGATCTTTGAGCAAATCGGCCGGATCTTCCAGCCCGACATTGATCCGGATCATGTCTTCGGTAATCCCGATCTCGAGCCTGCCCTCTTCTCCCAGCCCGTGGTGGGTGGTCGTTGACGGATGGCACATCAGCGAACGACTGTCCCCGATATTATTGGAAATATCGATCAGGTTCAACCCGTTGAGCAGGCCGTGCGCACGGGCGCGTCCGCCACCGACATAGAGCGAGAAGATCGGCCCGGCGGCCTCCATCTGGCTCATCGCCAGATTGTGCTGCGGGTGGCTGGGCAGACCGGGGTGCAAGATTTTCTCGACCCGTTGCTCCAGAAACCTGCCAACTTCGAGCGCATTATCGCTCTGCCGGCGGATGCGCAGGTCCAGCGTCTCCAATCCCTTGAGCACAACCCATGCGTTGAATGCGCTGAGCGTGGGCCCGGTGTTGCGGATGAAAGCGAGCAACGGACCTTCGATAAATTCTTCCGTGCCGCAGACGGCGCCGGCCAATACACGCCCCTGGCCGTCCATCATCTTGGTCGCGCTATAGGCGACCACATCGGCGCCGAATTCCATCGGCCGCTGCAGTACATTGGTGGCAAAAGCATTGTCGACCACACTGGTGATACCTTTGGCCCGCGCCAGAGCACAGACGCTGCGGATATCGATCACTTCCATGGTCGGATTGGCGGGCGTCTCAAAGAAGAAAACCTTGGTGTTCGGCCTGATCGCCTGCTCCCAATTTTCAATCTCGCGGCCGTCTACGACGGTCGTCTCGATCCCGAATTTGGGGAGCAAACTGTCGGTCAGCCAGCGGCAGGATCCAAATAAAGCGCGACTGGCAACGACATGATCGCCAGCTTCCAGCTGGCAGAGCAATGCTGCTGTCATGGCAGCCATGCCCGATGCCATGGTGCGGCAGGCTTCCGCTCCTTCCATCATCGCGATCCGTTCTTCCAGCATCTGCACCGTCGGATTTTGCAGACGGCTGTAGGTCATGCCGTCCTGGTCGCCGCTAAAGCGGGCAGCAGCATCCTCTGCACAATCATAAGTATATCCGGAGGTCAGGAACAGGGCTTCGGATGTCTCGCCGAATTCGCTACGCATCGTGCCGCTACGGATCGCCTTGGTCGCCGGACGCCAGTTCTTGGTGATCTCGCGGTCTTGGCCAGTGTTTCTTTTCATATTTCTCCCCTAGCCGCCCGTCAGCTGCGCGACAATAGCATCGCCGATTTCCGTGGTCGAAGCCTCGCCGCCCAGATCATGGCCGAGAACCCCTTGAGCGAGCACGGCGGCAACCGCTGCCTCGACCCGGTCCGCCTCGGCGTCCATGCCGAAACTGTGCCGCAACATCATCGCTGCGGACAATATCATCGCCGAGGGATTGGCAATGCCCTGCCCTGCGATATCCGGCGCGCTGCCGTGGATCGGTTCGTAGAGGCCCTTGGTGCCTTCGCCGAGCGATGCCGACGCCAGCAGGCCGATCGAGCCGACGCACATGCTCGCCTGGTCGGAGAGAATATCGCCGAACAGATTGCCGGTGACGACCACATCAAACTGGCCCGGGTTGCGCACCAGCTGCATCGCCGCATTATCTACATACATGTGGCTGAGCTCAACCTCCGGATATTCGGCCGACGTCTCGATCATCACGTCGCGCCACAATTGCGATGTTTCCAGCACATTGGCCTTGTCGACCGAACAAAGCCTCTTGCCCCGCACCATGGCGGTCCGGAAAGCGACATGCGCGATGCGCCGGACTTCGCTCTCGTCATAGGACATGATGTCATAGCCTTCGCGCAGGCCGTCCGCCGTCTTGCGCATGCCCTTCTCGCCAAAATAGACATCGCCGTTGAGTTCGCGGACAATCACAACATCGATGGTGCATGCGATTTCGGGCTTGAGGCCGGAAGCATCTTCCATGCCCGGGAACATTTTGGCGGGTCGCAAATTGGCAAAAGTCTGCATTTCCTTGCGCAAGCCGAGCACCGCCTGTTCGGGGCGCAGGTGGCGTTCCAGATTGTCGCAGGACGGATCACCGACCGCGCCGAACAGGACCGCATCGGCCGATTTCGCCAGCGCGACCGTTTCCGGTGGCAGTGGATGGCCATGGTTACGATAGGCTATACCGCCGACATCGGCGTGCTCGAGCCGCAGGCCCGCCAATTCCATAGCTTCCAGAACGCGCAGCGCCTCGACCATGATTTCCTGACCAATACCGTCTCCGGCAAGCACCGCAATATGCATGATTTTTCCTTCTTGTGAATGCGCCGCTTCCTGCCGAGAATCGCGCGATTAGGCAACCACCCTTTTCAGCCGGTCGACCAGAACCGAGCGCGTCGCCATCACATCCTTGCGGCGGTCGTCGAAGAAATGGCGTTTCAGGAAAAAGCCGGTGACGCGCAATCCGTCAAATATCTCGTCCCACTCAGAGGTTACCGGCTCTTTCAGAAAGGCCGGGAGCGGCAAAAGGCGGTCCTTGTAGAGCGCTCCGGCTCCCGCGCTCACCGCCATCGCGCTTTTGGGACTAATATAGACGAGATCCTCCGCAGAGCCGGTTACTGCGCATTTGTCCAGCGCCAGCCCGAAGCCCAGTTCAGAGAGCAAAAGCAGTTCATAGCGCACCAGAGCCACCGCCCAGCCCTTGGCAGACGGAGCACCGCAAATCGCGTCGAGCAAGGCGGACAAAGCGGAATGGATTTGCGGATAGCTATGCTCTTCCGGAAGCACCGCAGCGGTCAGGGCAGTCACCCAGTCGAGCGCGGCGCTGGCCAGCGGCTCGCCCAGAAACGGCCCCCGGCTCTGCTGCAATTCCGCCGTCATCGACGCCAGCTGCTCCTCGGTCCGCGCCCGATAATCAGCCTGCACAATATTGGACGGAATCAGCACAGGCCGCATCGTCCGCGAATGCGCGCCGCGGACATAGCCGGACATGAGACCGTTTTCGGGTGTTAGCGAGCGCACGACCGCACCGTGTTCGCCGTGGGAACGGACCGAGCAGATTATTGCTGTGGTGCGGAGACTAGGCAAATCATTCTACCGTTGGATAGTTCCGACTGGTGTGCAAGATCGCATCAATCAGAATATTCTCAGGTTTACCGTTAAACCCAAGACGATATACCACAATATAAGGCAGCCCGCTCACGGACAATTCGAAAGTATTTTCAATTCTGCCAATCTTTCCCAGTTGAGGGAAGTCACCAAGAACTTCGATATTTTGCCGCAGGCGGCCGACAACCCTGAAGGCTGCGGCAGGACTGTCTCTCGCGATCCAGTCAAATATATCTTTAAGGTCTCTGACTGCGCCGGACGAGAATTCAATCATCTAGGCCGAGTGCATCCCAGACTTCTTTCGCTGGATAGATTTTCGCACCCTTGTCGGTATCATTGATCGACTTTTCGACTTTTGTCCGAAACCAGTCATCATATCCAGCATCCGGCTTTTCTCCGGTGATAGTGACCTTTACAGCATCGGTTTTGCGTTGCTCGTTCATGAGCAGATAATATCACGCTATGTCATTTGTGGCAACAAACTCGCTAGGCATGAAAATAATCGTAAATCTTCTGCGCCACCGTTGCCGATACGCCGGGTGCGCCCTGCAGATCATCAAGCGAGGCATTTTTTACCGCCCGGGCGGTCCCGAAGTGCAGCAATAGCGCCTTTTTCCGGGACGGCCCTATGCCCGGAACATCATCCAGTGAACTGTGCCCCACGGATTGCGCGCGTCTGGTCCGGTGCGCGCCAATGGCGAAACGGTGGGCTTCGTCGCGCAGGCGCTGGAGATAGAAAAGCACCGGGCTGTTCATCGGCAGGTTGATCTGGCGGCCGTCGGGAAGGTGGAATGTTTCCCTCCCGGCATTGCGGTCCGGTCCCTTGGAGACACCGATCATCACGACATCCTCGACCCCGATTTCGGCGAGCGCACCGCGTGCCGCGCTCATCTGTCCCTTGCCGCCATCGATCAGCACCAGATCGGGCCATTCGCCCTTGGCACGATCAGGGTCTTCCTTTTGCGCGCGCGAGAAACGCCTTTCGAGCACTTCGCGCATCATCGCGAAATCGTCGCCCGGTACGATATCGGGATTTTTGATATTGAACTTGCGATAGGCGTTCTTGCGAAAACCCTCGGGTCCGGCAACGACCATGCCGCCGACCATATTCGTCCCCTGAATATGACTGTTGTCATAGATTTCGATACGATCCGGCACCGCGTCCAGTTCCAGCAGTTCGACCATCTCGCGCATGATCTTCGCCTGGGTGGAGGTTTCCGCCAGACGCCGGTCGAGCGCGTCTTCGGCATTTCGGCTGGCCTGGGCCAGCAGTTTCCGGCGATCCCCGCGCTGGGGCATCGACACGCTGACCTTGTATTCGGCCTTGGTGCTCAGTGCTTCCGCCAGCAGCTCCGCGTCCGGCAATTCCCGGTCGAGCAGGACCAGCTTCGGCGGTGGCATCTGTTCGTAAAATTGCATCAGGAAGCTGGAGAACACCTCTTCAATCTCGACGCTGGTGGTGTGGGCCGGGAAGAAGCTGCGATGGCCCCAGTTCTGGCCACCGCGGATGAAGAAAGCCTGGATACAGACGGTCGAGCCCTTGGCCGCCAGCGCGAAAATATCGGAATCCGGCAATCCCTGCGCGTTGATCGCCTGACTGCCCTGAATGAAGGTCAGCGATCTCAGCCGGTCACGATAAACCGCCGCCATTTCGAAATCGAGACTCTCTGAGGCTTTCTCCATCGCGCCGCCGAGCTTGTGCTGCACCTCGGTCGACTTGCCGGAGAGAAAATCACGCGCATCCTTGACCAGCTCGGCATAATCTTCCTTGCCGATCCGGTCGACGCAAGGCGCGGAGCAGCGCTTGATTTGATAGAGCAAACAAGGCCGCGAGCGGTTGTTGAAAAAGCTGTCGGTACAACTGCGCAGCAAAAACAGTTTTTGCAACGCATTGATGGTCTGGTTGACCGAACCGGCGCTGGCGAACGGCCCGAAATATTGTCCCTTGATCCGCTGAGCGCCGCGATGTTTCGTAATCCGCGGAAAATCATGGTCGTCGCGAAGCAGAATGAATGGAAAGCTCTTATCATCGCGCAGCAACACATTGTAAGCGGGCCTGAATTTCTTGATCAGCTGCGCTTCGAGCAACAAGGCCTCGGCCTCACTGCCGGTGGTTACGATCGTCATTGAGCGGGTTTGTGCCACCATCCGCATCAATCGCTGCGGCAACCGGTTGATCTGGACATAGGCGCCGACGCGGGACTTTAGCGAGCGAGCCTTGCCGACATAGAGCACGTCGCCACGCTTGTCCTGCATACGGTAGACGCCCGGCCTTGTAGGCAGTGTATTCAATACCTCGCGGATCGCCGCCATCCCGGCTTCGAGATCGGGTGTATCGCCCTCCCCGCGCACCGCATAAGTCGCTTTATCCTCGTTGAAACGGGAAGCGGCATTGGGATGATCGGGACGGTCGGCTTTGGACATGGGATTGGTTTAAGTGAGGCTTAGATGCATTGCCAGAGCAATTACATCCTCTCCCGCAGGGAGAGGCAAGTATAGCTTGTCAGCTTGCTGACTAGCGAAACTCGGTGAGGGGTTCGAAAGTCGGGAGGGCAAAACCCCTCACCGACTGCGCCTAAGGCAATAAATTGCCGAGGCTTGTTGCCTCTCCCGATGGGAGAGGGTCCTGGTTCAGTTCAGCGTTTTGCCGATATCGCCAATGGCCTTGTCGATCAAAGCCTTGTCCGCAGCAGCGTCATGACGCGCAGCAATCAGCGCTTGCGCTGCCTGGGTAGCTGCTGTCGCTGCCTTGGCGCGAACTTCCGCGATCGCGGAACGTTCCGCCGCGCCGATCTTCTCTTCCGCCATTTTCTTGCGGCGGGCGACCAGCGCCTTGGTGTCGGCTTCTGCCTGTTTGACCAGAGTAGCCGCTTCTTTTTCGGCATTTTCCATCAGCGCTTCGGCTTCTGCCTGCGCGCCAGCGGTCTTGGCTTCATATTCGGCTTTCAGAGCCTCGGCTTCCTTGCGGAGATTAGCCGCTTCGTCGAGAGTCTTCTTGATCTCGGCGATCTGCTTGTCGAGCATAGCGCCAATGATCTTCGGAACCTTGGCCCACAGCATGATGCCGAATACGATCAGCATTCCCACGGCAACCCAACCGGTCGCATTCAGTCCGAGTGCGCTTGCTTCCGCGCTTTCTGCCAAAACTGTCAATAGCATCGTCTATCTCCTTCAGCAGGCGCTCAGAAAGCGGCCTTGACCGCTTTCTTTGCATCGGCTGCCGAAACCTTGGCACCGGAAACCGTCGCCACAATCGCTTGTGCTGCTTCGGCGGCTACGGCTTCGATTTCCTTGAGAGCGGACGTCTTCGCCGCTTTCAAAGCGGCATCCGCTTCGTCAGCCTTCTTGGCAAAGGCGGTATCGGCCCGTTTGACCGCAGCCTCGTTCTTCTTGGCTGCCTTCGCCTTGGCTTCGTTGATATTGCCAAGGGCATCGGCCCGCGCATCGTTGATGCTGGTGCGATAATCGGTCTCGATCTGCTCGGCCTTGTCTTGCGCAGCCTGAGCTGCAGCAAGATCATCCGTAATCCGCTTCTGGCGGTCGTCGACCGTCTTGCTGATCTTGGGCACCATATTCCGGGCTATGCCGAAATAGATGATTCCGATCACGATCAGCAGCCAGAAAAACTGGCTACCGTAGACTTCCAAGAGCTGACTAATTTGAGGCATTATTCACCTGTAAATTCAAGACGCAAAACCGATAATCTGGCCGAGCTGCGCAAGGCCAGCGCATTCAGCAGATTATTCTGCTGGTGCAGCTGCCGGTGCTTCTACAGCAGCAGGCGCTTCAACAGCGGCTGCTTCAACTGCAACGACATCTGCTGTTGTAACAGCTGGCGGAGCATAGAGAATGATCATTGCAACAGCGAAAGCGATCAGGCCGAGCAATTCAGCAGCAGCAAAGCCGATGAACAGACGTCCCTGCTGGCCGTCAGCCGCAGATGGGTTACGCAAAGCGCCTTCAAGGAAGGAACCGAAAACATTACCAACACCGGTAGCAGCAGCGCCAACGCCGATTGCAG
>TARA_R110000787_G_scaffold8220_4_pt1 | contig 132410 bp, 122 predicted proteins | sample TARA_R110000787 | Tara Oceans TARA_R110000787 (sample SAMEA4397920) | marine metagenome | biome: Polar Biome; feature: [DCM] deep chlorophyll maximum layer (ENVO:01000326); material: water (ENVO:00002006), including particulate matter (ENVO:01000060) such as... | depth 35 m | reverse complement strand
CTGGTGCATGGGCGCGTTTCCAGTGGCCGGCAGCCATCTTGTTGGCTTCACTGAATGTCGGATAACTGTGAACCGTGCCAAGAATCCTGTTTAAGCCAGTTCTGCCTTTCATAGCCGTGACAAACTCGGTGAGCAGCTCACTGGCATGGCTGGCAACAATCACCGCACCCAAAATTTTATCTTTGCCGGGCACTGTCAACACTTTGACAAACCCCTCGGCACTATTATCCGCGATGGCCCGATCCAGTTCGCTCAGCGGATAGCGTGTTACTTCATAAGCGATATTTTGCGCCCTTGCATCTATTTCGCTGAGCCCGACACGGGCCACTTCTGGGTCGGTAAATGTTGACCAGGGGATGACCCTGTAATCGACCCGAAACTGCTTCACGCCACCAAACAGGGCGTTGACCGCTGCATACCACGCCTGATGCGAAGCCGTATGGGTAAACTGGTAAGGCCCGGCAACGTCACCGCAGGCATAAATATTCGGCAAGCGTGTACGTAAATAATCGTCGACTGCTAACGTACCCTGCGCGGTTTTCTCTATCCCTAGTACGTCAAGACCCAGCCCTGTGGTTTGCGCTTTTCTGCCCACCGCAACCAGTAATTTATCAAACGCCAACTTTCGTGGCGCGGAACGCGACGCAATGGCAGACGCCTCCATATCGGCATCTGTCTCGAGCAACGCGAAATCGTTACACTGGTATTTTTCGAAGCCCACGATCCTGTGGTTTAACAGAACTTCGACACCGTCGCGCTCCAGGCACTGACGCACAAAATCCGATACATCTATGTCTTCGCGAGGCAAGACCCGGGGCATCATGTCCACCAGCGTCACCTGGGTGCCCAGCCGCTGAAAAGCCTGGGCAAGCTCACAACCAATGGGGCCGGCACCCATCACCAACAACGATTGCGGTTGCACACACAACGCCCATAAATTGTCGGAAGTCAGGTACGCAACCTGATCGATACCGGGTATCGGCGGTACAAATGGCTCGGCACCACTGGCAATGACAATGTTTTTGGCGCAAATCACCCGGTCACCAACCTTTACTTGCCAGGGCGACAGTAGCGTTGCCTCTCCCGCGACACACTCAACCCCCAGGCCAGTAAAGCGCGCGACAGAATCATGTGGCGCAATAGTTTCAATAACCTGTCGAACGCGATTCATCACCCGAGGGAAATCAACCCGCGGTTCATCGACATCGATACCCAGTTCAGCAGCCCGGCGAATGTCGGTCACTGCCCGGCCTGCTCTAATCAGGGCTTTGCTCGGTACACACCCGGTGTTCAGACAGTCACCGCCCATTTTAGCTTTCTCGACCAACGTCACTCTCGCTCTAACCGCCGCACCGATCAATGCCGTCACCAGTCCGGCGCTACCACCACCAATGACCAACAGGTTGGTATCAAAACGTGATGGCTTAACGTAGGGCCGGTAAAGCCTGTAACGTTCAACATAGCCGACCAGTCCGCGGGCAACGAACGGCAACAGAGCAAGTAATACCAACGACAGCAGCAAGCCCGGGGTCAATATGCCGGCAGCCGAGAGGACCTCTACCGCCGCCAGTTCCGCCCCCGCGTTTACATAAACCACGGTGGCTGGCAACATCCCCAACTGGCTAACAACGAAATAAGTGGTGGCTCGCAATGGGGTTAAACCCATTAACAGGTTGATCAACCAAAAGGGGAATATCGGTATAAGGCGCAGTGACAACAGATAAAACGCGCCGTCTTTTTCAATGCCACGGTTAATCGCCTGTATATGGGCGGCAAACTTGCCTTGCACCCAGTCACGCAACACCATACGTGACAGCAGAAAAGCCAGCGTAGCGCCTATTGTGCTCGCAAAGGACACCAGCACCACCCCGCTAGTGAGACCAAATACTGCCCCGCCGATTAGCGTCAATATGGCGCCCGTTGGTAGCGAGAGACTGGTCGCCACAATATAAATCGCAAAATAAACCCCCGCGGTGGCCAGCGGGTGCTGTTGATAAAGATCCCGGAAAAAAGTAATGCTGAGGTAACCTTGCAAATCGAACAGAAAATAACTGGCTAACGCCAGTGCGACAAGAGCAACTATGACCGCTTTTTTTAGCAAAACGACGCGACCCGGGGCTGGATGGCTGGCTTTACACTCATCGTTTTATTTCCTGAGGCTTCAACTATCGGTTTCTCTTTTTGTCAGGCGGACACACCCGGCGTTAGAGCCCTTTTAATACTGTCGGTTCACCTTGATCAGACCAGGCGCAGGCGCAGGCGCGGCACTCGACGCGTGACGACAACGCTATCGCCATGAGGGTTAGCGGTTTGTTTACAGGCCTGAGCCGATGTTATCATGAGCGACCTGTTGAGGATCGATCGACAAACAAACAATCTGGAGTAAATTTTATGGGCGATAAAATCGTTCACGCAACCGACGCCAGCTTTGATGGCGACGTACTTGGTGCCGATACGGCGGTACTGGTTGATTTCTGGGCTAGCTGGTGTGGCCCGTGCAAAATGATTGCTCCGATACTTGATGAGCTGGCTGACAGCTACGAGGGCAAACTGAAGATCTGCAAAGTCGATGTTGATGCCAATCGCGAGGTAGCAGCTAAATTTAATGTCCGAGGGATTCCCACGTTAATGCTGTTCAAGGACGGCGCCCTGCAGGACACCAAGGTCGGCGCACTGTCAAAAGCTCAGTTGACAGAGTTTATAAACGCCAGCATATAGCGTTTTCCGGCCCCGACGGGGCTGGAAAAACTGTTTGTTATTTCATAAACAGACGCTATACTCGCCTCAACAAGATCATCTTCCTGAACACCATAGTCCGTTAAACCTCTTACTGGCCATTTGGGTGGCACACTAGAATACGACCTGGTCGCTTCTGACTCAGTACGTCTTGCGTTGTACTTGCCAATTCCTATCAGCCCTTAAGACCATACACCTAAGCCCTTATACCTAAAACATAAACAAACTTATGAATCTGACCGACCTGAAAACCAAACCCATTGACGAGCTGATCACTATCGGCACCGAAACCGGCCTCGAAAACCTGGGGCGTAGCCGAAAACAGGATATTATTTTTAATATTCTTAAGCGTCATGCGAAAAGCGGCGAGGATATTTACGGCGACGGTGTGCTCGAAATACTACCGGATGGCTTTGGTTTTTTGCGCTCTGCCGACTGCAGTTACCTCGCCGGCCCCGACGATATTTACGTATCACCCAGTCAAATTCGCCGTTTTAACTTGCGTACTGGAGACAACATAGCCGGAAAAATACGGCCGCCCAAGGAGGGTGAACGCTATTTTGCGTTACTAAAAGTCGATACCATTAATTTCGACAAACCCGAAAACGCACGTAACAAAATCCTCTTTGAAAACCTGACACCCCTGTTTCCAGATGAACGTTTGGTGCTGGAAAGTGGCAATGGCAGTTCTGAAGATTTGACGGGCCGTATGATCGATCTCGTCGCGCCGATCGGCAAAGGTCAGCGGGGTCTCATTGTTGCACCCCCGAAGGCAGGCAAAACCATCATGATGCAGCACATAGCTCAGGCTATTATCCGCAACAATCCTGAAGCCCTGATGATTGTGCTGCTCATTGATGAACGCCCCGAAGAGGTCACGGAAATGCAACGCACCGTGCGCGGCGAAGTCGTTGCCTCTACCTTTGATGAACCACCTGCGCGACATGTACAGGTAGCAGAGATGGTGATCGAAAAAGCGAAACGCCTGGTCGAGCACAAACACGATGTAGTGATATTGCTGGACTCTATCACTCGTCTCGCGCGCGCCTACAACACGGTTATCCCCTCTTCCGGCAAAGTCCTGACCGGTGGTATCGACGCCCACGCCCTGGAAAAGCCCAAGCGCTTTTTCGGTGCTGCGAGAAACATCGAGAATGGCGGCAGTTTAACCATCATCGCCACCACCCTGGTCGACACCGGATCTAAAATGGACGAGGTAATTTACGAAGAGTTCAAGGGCACCGGTAACATGGAGCTCCACCTCGATCGTAAAATTGCTGAAAAACGTGTCTATCCGGCCATCAATATTCGTCGCTCGGGAACCCGACGCGAAGACTTGCTCATGGACGAAGCTGAATTACAACGGGTCTGGATACTGCGCAAGCTACTGCACGATATGGAAGACCTGAGCGCAGCAGAGTTCCTGGTCGATAAACTTAAGGGTTTTAAATCCAACGATGAGTTTTTCTCAGCCATGCGCCGTAAATAGCGCACGGACACGGCCACCAGAGCCGCAACATCAGCCACAAAAAAGCCCGGTAGCAACCGGGCTTTTTATTTGCGCCATTAATCGCGCCCATCCCTTAGCAAATGACGTCAGCCCAGTTCGTTACCAACTATGGAAACGAAACTCACACAGCGCCCCGGTTGACCACCCAGATTGTGGGTCAATCCCAACTTGGGATTATCTATCTGCCGCTCACCGGCTTCTCCACGCAGTTGTAACCACATTTCGTACATCATACGTAGACCGCTAGCGCCGATGGGATGACCAAAACTTTTCAGGCCACCGTCCGGGTTAATGGGCTGCGCCCCATCACCGTCAAAACGACCTTCCATTACGTCTTTCCAGCCCTGACCACGCTCCGAGAAGCCCATGTCCTCCATCAGCACCAGCTCGGTGGCTGTAAAGCAATCATGAACTTCAGCCATGCTGATTTGTTCGCGGGGATTGGTAATACCTGCCTGTTTGTAGGCATCCTGCGCTGATACCACTACTTCCTGAAAAGTAGTGAAATCATATTCCTCACTGATAAAGCCCTCATTGGGGCCCGCAGCTATGGAAAACGCTTTCAGGTAAATCGGCTTGTCCGTGTACTTATGCGCGTCTTCTGCTCGACACAATATTGCTGCCGCTGATCCGTCCGCAACGCCTGAGCAATCAAACACCCCAAACATGCCCGCCACACGCGGTGAATTACATATAGCGTCCATTGGCACCTCCTTGCGGAACTGCGCTTTCGGGTTTTTGGCACCCGCAACATGGTTTTTCCAGGCAATGCGAGACAAAACGTCCTTGAGATCTTTCTCACTGACGCCGTATTTTTCACAGTAGGCCGGGGCCAGCAACGAGAACATCGCCGGTGCCGTCATACTCGACTCGCTACCATCGCCGTCGGGACCTGGCACCACAAGCCCGGAATAGCCGCCGTCCTTCAACTTTTCGACACCCACTGCCATGACCAGATCATAGGCGCCGCTGGCCACTGCATAGGCTGCATTGCGAATCGCTTCACTGCCTGTGGCGCACATATTCTCCAGCCTGGTAACTGGCTTATAGGGTGTTTTCAGGGCTTCAGAAAAAACAATCCCTGAAACACCGCTGGCGAAAGTCCCCAGCCAATAGGCGTCAACATCCTCCGGGCTAACACCCGCCGATTTGTACGCCTCCGTCGCTGCCTCGATAAGCATATCCGAGGCATCTCTGTCCCAATGTTCACCAAAGGCCGTGCAGCCCATGCCGACAATTGCTACCTGATCCTTAATGCCGTTACTAGCCATAACCGTACCCCCTAGCGCTGCGGACGCGCTTTCCAGAAATAATTGTGAACCCCCTGACCGGTATAGAATCGTCGGAAGGTCATTTCAAGTCGATTGCCAATCTTTACACCTCGCGGATCAGCATCCGTCAATTCACAGGCCAGCCGCCCACCACAATCAAAATCGGCAACCGTTGAAATCACCGGCGGCTGCAGGGTGTAGGCAAGGTGATCCAGTGTAAACGTTGTCACCCTACACGGTTCATCTGCGAAAGCTTCTGGTTTCATCTTGTCCACCGCCCGGCATTTCACGCAAACCCGTTGTGGCGGTAGATGCCCCTGGCCGCATTCACACCGAGAGCCAAAAAAAGCATACTTCCAGCGTTCGTGACGCTTCATGATCGGCGCGGCTGGTCGCATTGGGTCGGGTCGCCGCGGCGGTTCAAAAGGTAACACCCCGCGCCACTTTAAATACGTATTGTAGGCAAGTTCATTGTTACTGGACGCCAGCCAGTGCTGTACCGTGCGCCTGGGTTGGCCGTTGCGGATATTTGCAGTGACTTCAAGCACCACGGCATCGCACCCGTCCGCAGTGGAAAGCACCAGGATCTTGTCACCGGCCTGCGCAGTATCGAGGGTGTTGGCTAAGACAAGACCCGCATGCGCAACACCACACCGTCCAAGGTTATCACCCAGCATGTCGGCAACCTGCTCCGGTTTAAGCCCAAGTGCGCGCGGTATGCCAGCCACGTCGCGCTTGTTCGTCGCGTCAAGAATGACGGTAGTCAGCTGATCAGGTGCTACGCACGCAGCACTCAATGCGCGCTGGGCAGTATCGAGGCTGACCGGGCCCAAAACTTCTATACCGAAACGCTCTTCCCACTGCCGGGCAAACTGATCTCCCGGTAAGCGCCAGACATCCAGCACTTCGGACGTCGACGACGCCTGCCCTAACACTGTAGCGATAGCCTGATCATCTGCACCAGTAACAAAAGCAACAGCAGCATCGCCGCCATCTCGCTCCCGCGCACCACCTGGTCCGCCGACGATCACATCGCTGGCGCAAATCATCGAGGTCCTACCCGCTGTACCCAGGTCAGCCCCGAGTAATAAACTCGCCAAACCCATGCGGGTGTTGCTGCCGAGCTCCATGGATCGTACGGTAGCGGGCAAATCAAGAGCTGCATTAATCGCGGCGGCATTCAATTTTTCGGCATAGGGCGGGCTCGTTGTCGCAAAAATCAGCGAATCAATAGCACCACCAAAGGCACGTTTAGCTTCGCGCCCGGCCTCAACGGCCATGGACACCGCATCTTCATCATAACTGGCGACGGCGCGTTCGCCCTTGCCGCCACCAATGGCCTGTCGTGTAAGCCTGTAATATGGCACATACGTCCCGTAACTTAGAATTCCGGACACGTTCACTCCCCCTCATCTTTGTAGATAGCACAGTTCATGTGGTTGGTCATGCGCTCGATACAATCTCCCCAGGCCCACTTCCGCCTGGACGACGACCCCAGAATCCCACTTGCTAAACAGTAGCAGAAATCCAGGGCACCGATTCATCGCATGACGTTAATTCGTTATATGGCTTAACCACTCATACCTCTCAGGTCGCGGTGTACTCTTCAAAGCGAGCGTCCTTTAAGTCATTACGAAACTTGGTCGCTGTCCACGGCCACGATCCGGGTATGCCCTGATCATCAAGGTACCAGCTCTGACAGCCGGTCAGCCAAACCGTATCCTTCATATTAGCCTTCATATCCTGATTGAATTTTTCAGTGGCCTCTTCCTTGGGTCGCACGGTATTGAATTTACCGTCCGACCACATTTTTATGAAATTAAGGATGTATTGCGACTGAGTTTCGGCAATCGAAGACAGGGAGAAATTCCCCACCGGGCTGTGTGGTCCCATGACCATGAAAAAGTTGGGAAAACCCGGCATGGCAACGGTACGATAGCCGCGCGGGCCGTTCTTCCAGGCCTCATCTAAAGTCAGGCCATTCTCTCCGGTCATGGTCATCGGCAACATATATTCATTGGCATGGAAGCCAGTCGCCAGGGCGATAACATCCAGCTCATGCAGTTTGCCATCTTTGGTGACGATGCCCCCGGCTTCGACGTGGTCGATGCCCTCTCTCACCAGCTCCGCGTTGGGTTTCTGAATAGCCGGATAAAACTCGGAAGACATCACCAGACGCTTACACATAGCGACGTAGTCTGGCGTCAGATCCTGACGTAATTTTTCATCCTTGACGCTGTTCAGATTCCACTGGCATAACTTGCCCATAGTTCTGCGTGACCAACCGTCCTTGATGATGCCCCTGCCCATCAACTGTTCCATTACGAAACGGAAAGTGTAGTAATAAAATTTTGATATAAACGGAAAAGCATTTTGCAGCTTGTGACCGAATGCTGAATATTTCTTATTGGGGATCGGCACAATCCACTGGGGCGTCCGCTGGAAAGAAACCACCTTGCTACAAATTTTGGTCAGGGGGTCAATCATCTGGATGCCCGTAGAGCCGTTACCGATAACTGCCACCCGTTTACCCTGCAGATCCAGGTCATGATCCCAGCGCGCGGAATGCACCACTTCTCCGGCAAACGAATCCAGACCTTTAAGATCAGGGTATTTGGGCCGCACCAGGATACCGCAGGCGGCTATCAGGAAATCACAGCTTTGTTTTTCCCCGTTGCCCAGTTCAACCTCCCACTTGCCGTCACCGTACTCGGCATTGACCACTTCGGTATTAAACTGGATCCGCTCAAACACCTGGTATTTCCGTGCCATATCTTCGAAGTACTGCCTGATTTCCGGCCCACCGCAAAACCGGTGGCTCCAGGACGTGCTGGGCTCGAAACTGTACTGGTAATAATGTGACGGAACATCACAGCGCAAGCCGGGGTAGGCATTGTAGAACCAGGTGCCGCCTACATTTTCGGCCTTCTCAAAAATAGTCAGATCGGTAAAACCCGCCTTCATCAGGCGCATGCCCATAACGATGCCAGATAACCCGGATCCCACGACAATGACTCGTGGTTGTTTCTTGCCGCTCTTTATCGCTGCGCCAATAGCAGCATTCTCGGTAACACCCATTCGCTACTCCAATTCAATATATCAATTTGATCTCAACTTGCTTGCACGTAAGAGCCTATGTGAACGGCGAGCCGCCATCGACAATTGACACTTACCCAACGGTAACAGTCCATGGTCTACAAATGCCCTGGTTCTGTCAATATTTAAGGCGTTGCCGGAACGATTATGCGACTATGTCACCGATAGCTTTGCGGGGCAGGCCTGCGCTGCGGCAACAAGCTGTCCAAAGCAACGCCTGGTGGGCACTGCCCGCGACGCGCTCACCCAGAAATAAAGCTCTTCGCGAGATGCCTGAAAACAGTTGCCCTGTTGTGCCGTTCCGTTAAACTTGCCACAACCAGCAGCTCGGGCAAGTACACTATGACGCTATTTATACTGCAGGACGTGTCCGGCAACTATCTAACCAGGGGCCTGACCTGGACAACAGATTGCGCGGTGACAGAAATGTTTCAAACACAGTACAAAGATATTGCGCTCAATCAGTTACTGGAACTTAACGCTGCTGATGTTACGTTGCGAGCCAGCGTGGTGGCATGTAAGGCGGACGGTAAAAATCGACCGATAATTATTGGCCATCAGTCTGCCGCCTAAGGAATCGTCATTGTTAAAAGCGCGCTTGCAGGTACTGGCACAGCCAGCCCACCATCCCTTACTCAAAGGCATCAAGCGGGGTCTTGAAAAGGAGAGCCTACGAGTAACGCCCGAGGGCCAGTTATCCCAGCAACCCCACCCGAGAGCCCTCGGCGCAACGTTGACCCACCCCTACATAACCACCGATTTTTCTGAAGCGCTAGCCGAGTTCATCACGCGGCCATTGACCTCGGTGCCGGAAGTATTGCAACAACTGGACGATATCCACCGTTTTACCTACCGCAACATCGGCGATGAGCTGCTCTGGGTCAACAGCATGCCCTGCGTCCTGGGACGAGATGAGGATATTCCGCTCGCTGACTACGGAACATCCAATATAGGCCGCATGAAAAAGATTTATCGTGAAGGCCTGGGCAATCGTTACGGTCGCCTTATGCAGACGATAGCCGGCATCCATTACAACTGGTCGTTACCCGATGATTGCTGGCAGATACTCAAAGATGTGGAGCAGCGTAAGGGCGCGCTGCAAGATTACAAAACAGAGCGCTACTTTGGCCTGATACGTAACTTTCGCCGCCATTTCTGGCTGTTGTTGTATCTTTTTGGCGCCGCGCCAGCCGTGTGCCGGTCCTTTGTCGCCAATAGAACACATCAACTACAGCCGTTTAACAGCGACGTCCATAGTCTGTATTTGCCATACGCGACGTCCCTGCGTATGGGTGATCTCGGCTATCAAAGCCAGGCTCAGGAATCTCTGATCGTTTGTTATAATGACCTGACGACTTACATTGAGAATTTGCGCCAGGCCCTGACGACACCTTATCCGCCCTATCAGAATATTGGTGTGCGGGACTCTGCCGGCAGTTACCGCCAACTCAACTCTCACCTGCTGCAGATAGAAAACGAGTTTTACAGCACTATTCGACCAAAAAGGACTGTCGACAGTGGCGAAACCCCGCTACGGGCGCTGTGGGAGAGGGGTATCGAATACGTAGAAATCCGCTGCGTCGACCTTAACCCCTATCTCCCGGTCGGGATCGACGCCGAACAGATGTACTTCATGGAAGTTTTTCTACTGCACTGCTTACTCACCGACAGCCCGCCGACAGATGATCGCGAATACCATCAGGTGCTGGAGAATCAGCGCCGGATGGTGTCACGGGGCCGCGACCCCGATCTGACCTTACTTCGTGGCGATAGCGAGGTATCCCTGCAGAACTGGGCGGCAACCCTGAACAGCGATCTAACGCGCGTTGCTGATTTACTGGATCTGAATATGGCCGAGCCTGTTCATGGTCAGGCGGTCAAAACCCTCGGCAAACGCCTCGACGATCCGCAACGGACGCCCGCAGCTCGGTTGCTGGATGAAATGAGAAATTCTGGCAAAACCTATTTTCAGACAGCGCTTGACCATGCTTGCCAGCACCGGGACTATTTTCTCGCTGCGCCGCTCGACTCAGCGCAGACACAGATTTTTAATAACCTCGCCCGCCAATCGCTGGCACAACAACACGCCATCGAAGACGCTGACAAGATAGGATTCGACGAATTCCTGGCTAACTTTTACGCTCAGTACCAATTTAGCCTGGCCGGATGAATTACCTGGCGCATCTGCTGCTGTCTGGACCCAATCTCGACAGACAGGTCGGCGGACTACTCGGGGACTTCGTCAAAGGCCCGCTGCAGGGCACCTATTCGCCACTCGTTGAACAGGGCATCCGTCTGCACAGACAGATCGACTCCGTAACCAACCAGATGCCGCAAGTCGCCAATCTATGCACGCTCTTCGCACCCCCATGGCGGCGCTACGCAGGCATTGTGATCGATATAACTTTTGATCACCTCCTGGCTCAGCACTGGCACGAATATCATCCGATGACGCTAGATAAGTTCTGCGCGGTCTTTTACCAGCATTTACGGTCACACCACCATTCGCTGCCAGAATCAGCGCGCCAGTTCAGTATGCGTGCTCCGGGGCTGCGGTGGCTGGAAAGCTACGCCGATGCCGATGTCGTGCCGGTTATGCTACACAGGGTCGGACAGAAACTGCGCAAGCCTGTCACCCTGAGTGAAGCCTGGCCCCTGGTGTTAGCACATAAGGCTTATTTCAAGGAAGAATTTAACTCTGTTATGGCTGAGCTGACAGTTTTTGCGCAACGCTTTATCGCTGATTATCCCACAGCCCGTGATCCGCGCCGATCAAATTCATCACCCTACCAATGCACCTCCTCGATAATCAGTTTATGAACGCTCGTTCACGCAGTTTTCGTTCCATTCCCGGCCCACGCACACTCAATCTACTGATATTTCTGGCCGCCACTGGCCTCATCGTTGCAGCACTGTTCATGCAGTACGGCCTGGGCCTGGAGCCCTGCTATTTGTGTATTGTGCAGCGGGTCTTCGTAATTTTGACTGGTTTGGTCGCCCTGCTTGCCTGGCTCCATAATCCTGGCCTGACTGGAAGGCGAGCATACGGGGCCCTCACAATGTTGACCTCAATGGGCGGCGGTTTTTTTTCGGTCCGTCAGTTGCGGCTACAGGGTCTGCCGGAAGACCTGGTACCGGCCTGCGGCCCACCGGCTGACTATCTTTTCGGCGCGTTTCCACTGCTAGAGGTCATGCCCATCCTGTTACGTGGCGACGGTAATTGCGCGCTGGTGCAGTGGTCCCTGTTTGGCATCAGTATCCCCGGCTACACCCTGATGGCATTTAGCGGCCTGGCCTTGCTCGGCCTGTTCCAGTTGGCTCGCAAAAACTGAATCCCGCGGTTGCTGTTCTCTGCTGGTCATAGTGGATCTACACCAGCGCTTATGCCCGCGCAGGCAGTAACGTGGCACATAACGATCTCACCAAAACATCAGCCCAGTATCCTCCGCCCAGTAAAAAGGCCCCATCGGGGGCCTTTTATAGAACAACCAGGTGACACCATCGCCACACGACGCTTGGCACGCCATATTATTGTGCCGACGTTGAATTATTGTGCAGGTGTTGAAGGCTCAGGCTCAGCAATTTCTTCTACGGATGCCTTCACTAACTCAACCTCAAAAATCAGTGTTTGATTGGGGCCAATCAGACCACCTGTGCCACCCGGCCCATAGGCCAGGGCAGGGGGAATATACAATTCCCACTTGGCGCCTTCCTTCATCAATTGTAGCGCCTCCACCCAACCGGGGATGACCTGAGTCACGCCAAACTGGGCCGGCACACCGCGTTTGTAAGAGCTATCAAACTCTGTGCCATTGATCAAGGTACCCCGATAATGAACTTCCACGGTATCTTCAGCGGTCGGTACTGACCCTGTCCCCTCTTCAATAATTTTGTATTGCAAACCACTGTCGAGCACGACAACACCTTCGGTCTTCGCCTTTTCTGCGAGGAATGCGTCGCCTTCTTTCAGATTGGCTTCACTAACGACCTTGGCAGCTGTCTCTTGCCTGGCAGTTAATTTTGCCTGAAAGGCCTCAATGACACTTTGTGTTTCCTCTTCTGTCAAACGGGGTTCAGCGCTCGCCAGTGCATCCTTGATGCCGGTGTTAAAAGCATCGATATCAAAATTCAGGTCGTCTGTGTTGATCTGGGAGCCAATATTAAGCCCCATGATGTAGCTGACCTTTTGCTCCTCACTCTCCAGCCCCGCAACGGCTGACGACTCAGCCGCTGCATCCGCCTTGGTACCTTCCGTTGCCTTTTCACACCCGGCCAACGCGATCGAAAGCAGGGCTATTACTGCCAGATAAGTGGTTTTATTCATCGTGGATTCCTTGGCTTGTTTATCAGGTTTGTCTAACCGGTTTGTTAGTCTGCGCTTATCCGGCTCAATTGCGCGAATATTACCTCATTCCCAGGCCGCGACACAGCCCGCGTTAACAATTCTTCAATGCTGCATCAAGTAAGGGGCTCGGAATTGTCCGTGCAACGTTACAGTTGTCCAGATAGCAACGCAGGTTAGCCCTAATAAATTTGCCTGTAGTGCCACCATCGGGTGGACCGGGCAGCACAGCATCACTAAGCCAGTCTAACAATTTCTGGTGCTCGTCCCACTCCGCGTTTAATTCTGCCTCGAACAATTTTCGCTTTGCATCCGCATACCGCTCAGCCGTGCCATCAACAGGTCTGCTCAGCTCACGGCGGCGGCGCCTTATCTGACTGGTAACCTCAGCGTTAAAATCGACTATCGACCGTTCGGCCTCCTTAATGACGCTTTTATCCAGCTCCATTTGACGGCTGCCAACCCAGCAACAAAACAACATAAGGTTGACCAGCACACCGTACCTGTCCTGCATGTCGACGCAGTATTCGGCAACCCCGGGCTGCGCATACAGCAATAGAGAATACTCCCAGAACGACTGAATCGTCATATCTGCATGGGCTTTCAATGTGTTCGCTGGTACATCAGATCCCACACGCCATGGCCCATCTTTAATCCGCGTCGTTCAAACTTTGTGGCCGGCCGATAGTCGGGTCGTGAACAGTACACCCCCTGCTGCGCCATATTCTGGAAGCCAGCAACGGCACCGATTGCCTCGACCATGTACTCGGCGTAGGGTTGCCAATCCGTGGCCAGGTGGAAGATGCCACCGGGTTCAAGTTTCTGGCAAATTTGCTCCGCCAGTGATGTCTGCACCAAACGCCGCTTATGATGCTTTCTTTTGTGCCAGGGATCTGGAAAATAAATCTGCACGCGTGCCAGGCTTTGTTCTGGAATACAGTCGGTTAGCACATCTACCGCATCTGCTAAATAGACACGCAGATTGGGCAATCCCGCCTTCGCTGCGTTGCTTACCAGCCGTCCCGCACCAGGCGCGTGTACCTCTATGCCAATAAAGTCCTTGTCAGGGTCATTCGCCACCATTTCAGACAGGGAATCGCCCATGCCAAAGCCGATTTCAAGAACAACCGGCGCCACCCGATGAAACACTGTCTGCCAGCTCGGGACTCTTCCAGCAAACAGGCTGAGTCGATAATGCGGCCAGTGCTCTTCAAGGGCCTTGATTTGACCCGCGGTAATACGCCCGCTACGGATGACATAGCTGCGCACCGGCTTTTTCTTGTATTCAGGACCAGGCAAATCGCTCGTCGGAGCATTCCGATCAGGCACTTTAATCAACAGAACGCTCCTATTTACTGGTGACCAGGGCCCACGTCAGGGAAACCCAACCCAGCATAAACAACGCGCCACCTACCGGAGCACTTAGACCCAACCAACTTTGTGGCGCGAGAACCAGCAAATAGAGACTACCGCAAAATAGAAAAATGCCCGCAAGAAACAACCAGCCCGCAAACGTAGCCCAGCGTCGAGCCGCCGGCCCAATGCCGCAAAATCCGGCTATCAGCGCAGCGACAACGTGAAACATATGGTAACGCACCCCCGTCTGCCAGGTCGGCAACAGTTCCGGTGACGCAAAACTCTGCAATCCGTGCGCACCAAATGCGCCGAGAGAAACCGCCAGTAATCCGTTAAATGCAGCCAGCACGGCCAGCCACTTGTGATGCCGCGGGGGAGATACGGAAGTATTCAAATGCGCAAACTCAGCTTGGGGTTTTTGTCTAGCCTTCAGTGAAGGTGTTAGGTGAAGGCGTTAACCGACGGCGTTATTAACCAACCTCTAACCAACCATTATGTCGGTGCCAGCGTATGTCAGGGCTAGCGCGCCGAACCATCTCGACGGCCCGACGTCGGTCAAAAAAGCCGCGAGGAACCGCGGCTTTTTTGACTTCAACCTGCCATCAGATTCCCCGCCAGCATATAGTGGTTTGCTGTAAAGAAATCAGCAGGCTTCGAGAACGGCCCTTATTTTCTTCATCGCACCTTGTTCAAGTTGCCTTATCCGTTCTGCCGAAATCGAATACTTGGCCGCCAGATCATGCAACGTGGCCTTATTTTCACTAAGCCAACGTTGTCGCAAAATATCCTGGCTGCGCTCATCAAGTTCGTCCAGCGCTTGTGCCAACCGGTCATTGCTATCCGTTTCCCAGTCCGCTTCCTCCAAAATTAACGCGGGATCAGCACGAGAATCTTCCAGGTACTGCGCGGGCGCCTGATACGCGTCATCATCGTCATCGTCGACTGCCCCATCAAACCCGGCATCACGCGCGGACAGCCGCTTTTCCATTTCGTAAACTTGTTTGACATCGACACCCAAATCTTTGGCAACCGCGTTCGCTTCATCATTGGTCAACCAGGCTAATCGCTTCTTTGATCCGCGCAGATTAAAAAACAGCTTGCGTTGCGCCTTGGTGGTTGCCACTTTGACAATACGCCAGTTGCGCAACACGTATTCATGAATTTCAGCCTTGATCCAGTGCACCGCAAAAGAAATCAGCCGGACACCTTTTTCCGGATTGAAGCGCCGTACAGCTTTCATCAGGCCAACGTTTCCTTCCTGAATAAGATCGGCCAGCGGCAATCCATAACCATTGTAGGAGCGGGCAATATGGACCACAAACCGCAGGTGCGATAACACCAGTTGGCGCGCACTCTCCAGGTTATCGTCATAATACAATTGCTCGGCGAGGGCTTTTTCGTCCTCAGCGGACAGCACGGCGATAGAGTGCACACCCTGCATGTAGGCCGCAACGTTCTCCCCTGGCGCCATCCACTGCAAAGATTGGAGACTTTTGTTCATAGCTACCTCAAAGTTGGGCGACGTAGTTTACCATCGCTAGCTTAGATGTCCAGACACCCAAAAAGTTCATCTAACCTGCTGTTTTATCAGTTTAATCAGGGTTCGACGCGGGCGATATGTCGGCCCACCGCCAACGCAGCTCCCAACAGCCCCAGCAGACCCCCCAACACCATCAGAACCAGCAACCCTCGCCAGCCTGGACCGGTGAGCAGAAAGTCACTTTGATAAAGCGCGGCCACCTTTTCCACATTGCTGTTGAGCCACCGACTTGCCAGTGTTACGCCCAACCAGGCGAGCAAGCCACCGAATAGCCCGTACCACAGGCCGGTATACAGGAAGGGTCGCCGCACGAATGCATCCGTCCCGCCAACCAGTTTAACAACCTCAATTTCGTCCCGACGACTCTCGATGGCCAGGCGTATTGTGTTACCGACGACCAGCAGGACACCCAGCGACAGTGTAAAACCCAGCAGCACCGCAATGCGTTGACCTATCTCAAGAATCTGCTGCATCCGCTGCAACCACTGCAGATCGAGTTGCACTTCGTCAACACCCGATAATTGTTTGAGCGCCTTGATCAGAGCAGTCACGCCGCTTGCCTCATTGGCCCAAGTCGGCTTTGGTGACAATAACAACACTCCTGGCAGTGGGTTGGTGTCGAGTAACGCCAATGCTTCACCAAACCCCGAGGTCTGCTGGAACTCAGCCAGGGCCGCCTCCGGAGATAAATAGGTGACCTGGTCCAGTTGCGGTAATGCCTGTACCGATTTAATTAGGCTCTGCACAACTTCGGATGTGGCGTCTCGCTTCAGAAACACGCTGATCCGTGCGCTGTTGTGCCAGGACCCTCCCAACTGCTGAAGGCTCATCACAAACACAAAAAGTGCTGCGGGCAAAGCCATGGCAATGGCTATTACCAGGGTAGTCATCAGACTCTGTAACGGCTCCGCCTTCATCCGCGCGAAGCTTTCGCTGCCGTTGCTACGATGGCTACGCAGCCAGCTGTCAAATATTGCCCCGATTCCGGTAGTCGTTCCCACGGCGCCACTGGGGGTATCTTTTCCCGCTCGCGCGACGCTGGGTGTTTTAGCCACCTTATGTCTATCCTGCTTCATAAAGCTGTCCGGCGTCGATTACACCAGACTTGAGAGCCATCACCCGCTCGCCCATGCGGGATACCAGGTCAATATCGTGAGTGGCGATCAATACGGTCACTCCCACATCACTAAAATCCCGAAACAAGGTCATGATTTCGGCAGAGAGCTCTGGATCCAGATTGCCCGTGGGTTCATCGGCAAGCAGTATTCGAGGCTTATGGACAACCGCCCGTGCGATGCCGACCCGCTGTTGTTCACCACCGGATAGCTGCAGCGGATTGAGTTTTTCCTTGTCGAGTAACCCCACCTTATCAAGCGCCGCCCGCACCCGTCGGCCGATGTCCCGTGTCGGGTACCCGGACACCAGCAGAGGTAAGGCCGTGTTGTCGAACACGGTGCGATCACACAATAACTGATGGTTCTGGAACACCACGCCGATGCGACGACGATAATAGGGCACTTCGCTATGATGCAGACGGTTAAGGTTTTTGCCATTAATCAGAACCTGACCGCGACTGGGTCGCTCCATCAGCATAATGAGCTTCAGCAAGGTGCTTTTACCGGCACCGGAGTGCCCCGTCAAAAAAGCCATTTCTCCTGCGTCAAGGAACAAATTAACGCCACTCAGCGCCTCATGACCCTCCGCGTAACGCTTGCTAACATTGTCAAAATGTATCATTTTTATCTTCGGACAACATGGCTCGCACATAATCAGCCGCTGCAAAAGCGCGCAAGTCATCAAGCCCCTCGCCTAATCCAACATACCGGATGGGAATACCAAATCGCTTACATAGTGCAAACACCACACCACCCTTTGCAGTACCGTCAAGCTTGGTCACCACCAGACCCGTCACCCCCACGGCACCGTCGAACTCCTGCACCTGCCTCAGGGCGTTCTGGCCAGTGCCGGCGTCCAGCACAAGCAATACTTCATGGGGTGCACTGGAATCTAGTTTCGCCATGACACGCTTGATTTTGACCAGTTCTTCCATGAGATTACTTTTGGTGTGCAGGCGACCGGCCGTGTCTGCAATCAATACGTCGATGTTGCGTGCGATGGCCGATTCAATGGCATCGTAGATCACCGATGCGCTATCCGCGCCCGTATGTTGTGCAACCACAGGAACATCGTTACGTTGGCCCCATGCCTGCAACTGCTCCACGGCGGCAGCCCGGAACGTGTCCCCGGCTGCCAGCATCACCGAAAGACCCTGTTTCTGGAAGTTGCGCGCCAGCTTGCCAATGGTGGTCGTTTTGCCCACACCGTTCACGCCCACAACCAGCACAACAAAGGGTTGCCGTTGGGACAGATCCAGCACTTGCTCGCAGGGACTCAGAATATCCACCATCACCTGGTGCAACTCCGCTCTTAGCGCATCACTGTTACCCAATTGTCGACGCTTAACTCGATCAGTGAGGTCATCAATGATTTCGGTACAAACATCAACACCCACATCGGCAACCAGTAACTGGGTCTCCAGATCATCGAACAGCTGTTGGTCAATCTGTCGCCGTCCCAATAGAACAGTCTCTATGCCTCGACCCGTTTTTGACAGCGCACGACGAAACAAACCAGGCGGCCTGGGCGGTTTTGGTGCCGTCGGGGTTACGGTCGCGTCAGAACTTTGCTCTGCATCTGGCACTGCGAGTTGTTCCGCGTACCGGGCATCTGTCTCTGTGCGATTATCGACAACCTCCTGGGTATCGATTGCGTAGCCAGGCCGAACCTGTTCAGTGGCATACTGATCCTCGCCAACAAAATTTTCTGAGCTGGGTAATGACAACGGCTGTGAGGGGGTAATTTGTGTGTCCGCGTGCTGGGGAGCAGATTGCGACTCAACCTCAGCGCCGAACCGATCACCATCCTCAGGCACAAGGTTGTTGTCATCCGACCCCGTAGCCTGCGGCGCATCAGGCTCCACCTCGCCGACTTCTTGCTCAGGCTCAGAACGACGCCAGCGGGCAAAAAACCCACTCTTTGTCTTAAGGTTCGCGGTGTCCTTGTTGGAGGTCATTAACTGTTTTTACCTGGGCTAGCAGAAGCGGTGTATCCTACCATTTTACCTGACAATCAGGAGCGTGGCGGTTGTCAAAACGACCCAACTCTTTCGCTCGGCCCGGCCAGATCCGCATCATTGCCGGGCGATGGCGAGGCCGAAGACTTGAATTTCCGGCCATCAGCGGATTAAGGCCTACGGGCGACAGGGTGCGAGAGACGCTCTTTAACTGGCTTATGCCAGACCTGCCGGGCGCACGCTGCCTTGATTTGTTCGCCGGATCAGGTGCCCTGGGCCTGGAGGCCGCATCCCGACACGCCGGGGCAGTGGTCCTGGTTGAGCAGAATGCGCAAGCCTGTCGAGCACTGCAACAGCATTGCTCAAATCTGCAGGCCAATACGGTCATAGTCGCTCACAGTGACGCCCTCACCTGGCTCGAAGCCAATCAAGCCCTCAGTGAAGCCTTCGATATCGTGTTCCTCGACCCACCATTCGACTCAGGTCTATTGGCAGATTCGGTAGCGGCTCTTGAGTCCGGTAACTGGCTGGCGGCTGACGCATTGATTTATACAGAGTCCGCTGTCGGACAAAACTTTACCGCCTTGGCCGACTCGCATTGGGAGTTGTGCCGACACCGTGTTTTCGGATCTGTTGACGCTCGTCTCTACCGCCACCCGAGCCACGGCCATGCCCGAGAATCCTCACCACTAATTGAGCAACGGGATTAAATTGTTTACCATGCGCAACGCCGTGGAGTCAGTCTATGAAAACAATTGTTTATCCGGGAACCTTCGACCCTATTACCAATGGTCATATCGATCTCATTGAGAGGGCCTGTAAACTCTTCGACCGGGTCATCCTCGGCATTGCCAGCAGCGAAAAAAAAACCCCTCTGTTTAGCCTCGATGAGCGCGCCGAACTCGCCGCGTCCGCGCTTGCGCATTTATCCAATATTGAAATCAGAGGCTTTGACTACCTGCTGGTCAACTTCGTTCGGGATTGCGGCTCAACCGCGGTACTACGCGGCTTACGCGCGGTTTCAGACTTCGAATATGAATTCCAGATGGCGAATATGAATCGTGCACTCTCGCCTGAGATTGAAAGCGTGTTCCTCACACCGTCTGAGCACCATTCCTATATTTCATCAAGCCTGGTGCGAGAGATTGCCGCCCTCAAAGGTAATATCGCCCCTTTTGTCCACGCCTCAGTAGCCGAAGCACTGGTCAACAAGTTTAAATGACAATACAGCCCGCCGTGCGTGCGGGTACTTACCTGTACGGCAGCTATGGCTGCGCTATGTCGCGTTACCTTAGTGTCGCGTTAACTCAGTTTCGCGCCAACGTAGTAACCAACGCAGGAACCAACGCAGTATTGGGGCTAGCGCTGGCATTTTGGGCAGTAAACGGTGCTGCGCTGACTTAATCTTGTCTCCCTTAACACACCACCGCATTTATTACAGGGCTGACTGCCTCGGCCATAGACCTGCAATTGCTGCTTGAAATACCCTGGCTTGCCGTCTCCACCGACAAAATCGCGCAAAGTAGTGCCGCCCTGCGCGATGGCTGACTGCAATACGTTTTTAATGGCAGCCGCTAACCGCGCATAGCGAGTCAGCGAGACACGTCGAGCCTGACGCAACGGATGAATACCACTGATGAACAACACTTCATTGGCATAGATATTCCCCACACCGACCACCACCCGACTATCCATCAACAGGCTCTTAACAGGTACGGAGCGTTGCCGCGCAACTCCATGCAGGTATGTGACGTTAAAGTCGCCACCCAATGGCTCCGGACCCAAATTCCTTAACAGGGGATGCTGCGCAGGCTCTCCCTCTAGCCAGAGAATAGACCCAAAGCGACGCGGGTCGTTAAAACGCAGGGCAAGCCCGCTATCGAGAACGATGTCTGCATGGTCATGCTTGCCAGCCAGCGCCTCGACAGGCACTACCCGCAGGCTACCTGACATCCCCAGGTGCACCATCAGATGGCCATGCTCAAACCCCAGCAACAGATACTTGCCCCGTCGCGTCATGCCCTGTATCGCGCATCCGCTGATGCCTGCTGGCAGGCTCGGGGGAATCGGCCAGCGCAATGCCCTGTTGCTGATGCGCATAGAGATGACGCGGCGACCCAAGGCGTGCGGCATGATGCCTCGCAGTGTCGTTTCTACCTCAGGTAATTCTGGCATGAATGCTGGAACCGGCTCTCAGGGAGTGATTGGACAACATTTATACCACAACCAGATTGTTGCCAGTGACCCATCTCTGCTATCCAACTTTATAAAAAACTTCGCCGCATGATTAGCTGGTCAACTATCCCCCACGTGACTAAGGCGCACATAAAAATGACGCCCATAAAAAAGCCCGGTAGAACCGGGCCTTTTTATGGGCGCTTGCCGCAGGGAAACTCCCTGAAGCCCGAGGCTGACAACATCATTACTTAATTTTGGCTTCCTTGTACATGACATGCTGACGAACCACGGGATCAAATTTCTTCATTTCCATTTTTTCCGGCATGTTTCGTTTGTTCTTGGTCGTCGTGTAGTAGTGTCCGGTACCCGCACTGGACACCAGCTTTACTTTATCTCTGTTTGATTTAGCCATTCCTAGACTCCTGAAACCTGGATTAAACCTTTGTACCGCGTCCGCGCATATCATTAAGTACGCGTTCAATGCCGTGCTTGTCAATAATGCGCAAGCCCTTGGTAGATACGCGCAATTTGACGAACCGCTTTTCCGACTCCACCCAGAAACGGTGACTGTGGAGATTCGGCTCAAAACGACGACGCGTCCTGTTCTTGGCATGAGAAACGTTGTTGCCGCTCATGGGACGTTTTCCGGTTACCTGACACACTCTCGACATGACACTGCCTCTGCATATATCGCTGAAAGGGGCTTCGCCCAGCACCGTAACGTTACCACTACCGTGGTTACTGCCAGCGGCGGCCCAACGGGCCAAGCCCACAAAAAAGAGGCGCGTTTTATACCAGAGCGGCCCGCCAAAATCAAATCTGATTCACGTCTTTAGATTTTTCCACGCTCAGCAAGGGATACTTCACCTTCACTACCGACAATAATATGATCGAGTACACGGATGTCTACCAATGCCAACGCCCGTATCAAACGTCCGGTTATCTGTTCATCTGCGACACTAGGTTCTGCAATTCCCGAGGGGTGATTGTGGGCAAAAATTAACGCTGCCGCATTGTGCTGCAAAGCCCTTTTAACGACCTCTCTAGGATAGACGCTGGCGCCGTCAATAGTGCCCCGGAACAACTCCTCAACAGCAATCAATCGATGTCGGTTATCCAGAAACAGCGCCATGAAAACTTCGTGCTGGTAATCCCGTAGTTGCGCCCGCACAAATCCAGTCACGGTGGCCGGGTTGCTGAACACAGTCTCCCGCGTCAACTGCTCACCCAGATGTCGGCGCGATAACTCAAGAGCCGACTGAAGTTGGGCAAACTTGGCGTCCCCCAGGCCTTTTACTGCACAGAACGCTGCCCGATCGGCAGACAATAGTCCGGTGATGCTGCCAAACTGCTTGAGCAGATCCCGCGCTAGCCCCACTGCCGATCGCCCGGCAAAGCCAGTACGTAGGAATATCGCCAAAAGCTCCGCGTCGGATAGCGCTTTCGCGCCCTGTAGCAACAGCTTTTCTCTGGGCCGCTCACCTTCCGGCCAATCTTTAATAGTCACCGTATATCCCTCTACGTCTTCGTAATTCCATTTGCAGGTGGTATCTTAACGCTCCGGGCACACTTTTACAGGATCAATATGGCTTCGCTGGTTAACAAACAGGTTTTGCTCGGCGTTACCGGCGGTATTGCCGCCTATAAAAGCGCAGAGCTGATCCGCCAGCTGCAAAAGTTGGGTGCCGACGTCCGCGTCGTTATGACGCCCGCTGCGCGCGAGTTTATTACACCGATGACCCTGCAGGCGCTGTCTGGGCACCCCGTACACACCGAGCTGCTCGACCCCGAGGCCGAGGCCGCGATGGGCCACATCCAGTTAGCGCGCTGGGCAGACCTTATCCTCATCGCCCCGGCCAGCGCAGACTTCATTGCTCGCCTGTGTCATGGCGAAGGGGGCGATCTCCTGAGCACCGTCTGTTTGGCCAGTCACTGCCAGATTGCCCTGGCCCCGGCCATGAATCAGGCGATGTGGGCTAAAGCCTGTACGCAGGAAAACATCGTCAAACTGCAGGCCCGCGACATCAAGATATTCGGTCCGGCACAGGGCTATCAGGCCTGTGGCGACACCGGCCCCGGCCGGATGGAGGAAGCCGGCCGCCTGGCGCTGCAAGCAGCGGCACTGTTTGAATCGCGAATCCTTGACGGCAAAAAGGTCGTCATTACAGCAGGGCCAACCCGCGAGGCCTTAGATCCCGTACGTTATATTTCTAATCACAGCTCCGGCAAAATGGGCTACGCCCTTGCCGCCGCCGCAGCGGAAGCAGGCGCCAGCACGACGCTTATCAGCGGCCCGGTCAATCTGACGCCACCAGAGCGCGTAAAGGTGGTACAGGTCATTTCTGCTCAGGACATGCTCTCAGCAGCTCTCAGCGCCGCGGAACAGGCCGACATATTTATCGCTGCAGCAGCTGTCGCAGATTATCGGCCGCTAACCAGCGCGGACCAGAAGATCAAGAAAAGCGCGGATACCCTGTCAATAGCGCTAACAAAAAATCCCGATATCGTGGCCACCATTGCTGCGCTCGAAAACCGACCGTTTACGGTTGGTTTCGCCGCTGAAACACAGAACCTGGAGGTTTTCGCGCGCAAAAAACTGCTTGCCAAGAAACTGGATCTGGTTGTCGCCAATGACGTTTCCAATCAGGCTATTGGTTTTAATAGCGACGACAATCAGGTCACTCTGGTGTCCGCAGAAAACAGTGAAGTAATACCACAGATGAGCAAGACCCTGCTGGCAAGAAAACTGATTGAATATATCTCGCTGCGGCTGATTGTGTAACACTCACCCGCCATTGTAAATCGCACGCATAAGACTTTAATCTCTGCCAAGGATACCGTTTTTTACTCGTGAAGCTCCCGCATATCGCTCAGACACTCATCAAACAACCCATCGTGTTAGCTGGGGTAATCGTGCTCATCCTCGGTGCTGGTTTGTTGACCCACAATCGATACGAAGCTCTGGTTACCCTACCCTGGAAGGCACAGATCGAAACGCGCCTCAAACAGGGCGCTGAGGCTCGCGCGCAACAAGTCTCGAAGTATCTGACTGGTGTTCAGACGGAACTCGATACGTTCGCAGCAACTGCTCTGGCAACAGACGCCCCGGCATCAAATGAACCGTGGCTACCTGGCGCGGCCGAACAGTCACTGCGCAGTCGGTTTCCTGAACTGGAACATGTCCGGCTGGTGAAAGCTGGCACCAATTACGCTGACGGCAACGAAAATTTTGTAGCGCTGGACATGCTCAACGCCATCACCAGAGGCAAACGCCCGAAACCTGCCGCCGCCAGAACCAACGACGTCTGGCAAATTTTGATGGCAGCGCCAGCGTTAGCCGATAGCAACGTTGTCGGCGGTGTATTGGCCACTTTGTCGGTCGCCCAGCTTGAAGTCGTATTGGCCAAAGCCGGTGCAGACGGTGGTCGCGCCACTGTCCAGCAAACACCACGAGGATTTACTCCGCAGACCATTAGCTCGGTCGGGACAGGTTCGCCCGCGTTTAGCGCCAGCAGTCCCATTCAGGGAACGGCTGACTGGCGGATAGTTTTCGACGCCCCAGAAAACCTCCCTGAATCAGTGCCAAAATCATTGCTTGTATTTTTAGCTATCGCCGTAGGCATTGTCATAGTAACCCTGCTACTGGTCATAATGCTTATTCGTTATGTGGTTCGATTAAATGACGACGGCGGCAGCAAAACCACGAGGCCCAAAAATGGTGATAGCGGCCTCCCGACAAAAAATACTCATGAACAAATCCCTGAAACAAAGCCCAGCAAAAACAGTAAACGCCGACCGTGCAATGCCGAAGTTCATACCCCAACAGAGCAGACCAAAATCCGCGCCGAAACAGAAAACGCCGATGCGCCACCTTTACCGGATAAAGGTGATGACAGTGATGACGAACTGTACCCGCCAGCCGTGTTTCGAAGTTACGACATCCGCGGTGACGCCACCGCCCAGATTACTACCGCGTTTGCGAGTGCACTGGGCAAGACATTGGGTAGCCAGGGTCTCGCCGCCGACAACAATCGCCTTGTTGTCGGCGGCGACGGTCGGCTCACCAGTCCGTCGCTGCAGGAAGCCCTGATCGACGGTATTTTGTCAACGGGCTGCCATGTCGACAATATCGGCCGTATCCCAACCCCGGTGTTTAATTTTGGCATCCAACATCTGCCCGGTGTTGATTCCGGCGTTATCGTTACCGCCAGCCACAATCCAGCCGGTGATAACGGGTTCAAAATGGTGGTCGCCGGCGACGTCATGGGGCCTGAAAGTATCACGAACCTGGCTACAGCGATGAAGGCTGCAAACTGGCTGACGGGTAACGGACAGTGTGACCAGAAAGATGTCGTTGAAGCATACCTCTCTGCTATCACTGATGACATCGCCCTGCCCGTCTCACTACACGTGGTTGTCGATTGCGCAAATGGCGTAATGGGGCCAATCGCGCCACAACTACTCAGTACGCTTGGCTGCAAGGTAACACCCCTGTACTGTGAAATTAAAGGCGACTTCCCCTATCACGCGCCAGACCCCTCTGACCCTGGAAACCTGCAGGATCTGATCGCGACGGTAAAGGAGGAAGGCGCCGACCTCGGTATCGCTTTCGACGGCGACGGCGACCGGATCGTGGCGATATCCGCATCGGGACGTATCGTCTGGCCGGATGAATTACTCATGATATTTGCCCGCGACCTGCTTGCTCGGCAACCCGGGGCAGACATCGTCTTTGATGTTAAATCAACCCGCCGCCTGGGCGAGCTGGTAAGCAGTTACGGTGGCCGCCCCATCATGCATAAGACCGGGCACTCGAATATCCGCCGCAAAATACGCGAAACCGGCGCACCATTGGGAGGCGAATACAGCGGCCATATCTTTTTTAGTGATCGCTGGTTCGGCTTTGATGACGGCCTGTACGCCGCCGCCCGACTACTCGAGATCATGGGCCTGCGGGAGCAGGGCCTGGATGACATCGTCGCCAGCTTTGACGTTGTGGTCGCAACACCCGAAATAAAGGTGCCAGTACCCGACGACGAAAAATTTACTCTCGTTGACCAACTTAAAAAAAATGCTGTTTTCAAACACGGCACGCTGATCAAAGTCGACGGTTTGCGGGTAGAATTCCCGGATGGCTGGGGTTTGATTCGAGCGTCCAACACATCGGCCGCACTCACCCTGCGTTTTGAAGCCAAAGATGAACCAGCCTTGGGCAAAATCCAGAAGTTGTTCAAAGAGCAGATAAGCAGTGTTGCGCCGGATATAGAACTGCCTTTTTAGGCTATTCCAGCCCGGCACCCGAGGAGATTTACCTGATGTCACTGTCACGTGATGAAGCTATTCTTACGACAAAAATTCTCTCTGAGGCGCTACCCTACATCCAGAAGTTCACGGGCCGCACCCTCGTCGTTAAATTTGGCGGTAACGCCATGATCGACGAAAAACTCAAGCGCAGCTTTGCCAAAGACATTGTATTAATGAAACTGGTAGGCATGAATCCTGTTGTCGTCCACGGCGGGGGGCCACAAATTGGAACGCTTCTCGAAAAGCTGGGAATTGCATCGCAATTCGTCGACGGTATGCGTGTCACTGACAGCAAAACCATGGATGTGGTGGAGATGGTTCTCGGAGCCGCCGTCAACAAGGAAATCGTCAGCCTGATCAATCATGCGGGCGGCAAGGCCGTTGGGCTAACCGGCAAAGATGGGCAGCTGATCAAGGCGAAAAAACTGGTAGTGTCACGGAAAACGCCTGAGGTGGAAGCGCCCGAAATTATCGATATTGGCCAGGTCGGGGAGGTCGAGTGTATCAACACCCAGGTAATCGACATGCTTACGGCAAGCAATTTTATCCCGGTCATCGCCCCCATTGGGGCCGATGATCAGGGCGCGACCTATAACATCAATGCCGATCTTGTCGCTGGTAAACTGGCCGAGGTCCTCGGTGCCGAAAAACTGATTTTGCTCACCAACGTCGCAGGCCTGGAGGATGCATCGGGAACCGTGCTTACCGGACTCGGAACGGCTGAGGTCGACGCGCTGATTGCCGACGGCACAATAAAGGGGGGCATGTTACCGAAAATTCGATGCGCCCTGGAAGCGGTGCAAAATGGTGTTACCTCGGCCCACATTATCGACGGCCGCGTCGATCATGCGGTGTTACTGGAAATTTTTACGAATGAGGGTGTCGGTACGCTCATTACCAACCGCACCGACTGAATACCGCTTAACGCCGCCTGACGATACTAAGGAACTAAACTTGGAAGCCCGCAAACAATCACGTCGTGACCAGATCTTAAGCGCGCTTGCAGAAATGCTCGAATCTTCGCCTAACGGACGCATTACCACCGCCGCCCTGGCACACCACCTCGGCGTCTCTGAAGCCGCCCTGTATCGACATTTTCCCAGCAAAGCGAGAATGTATGACAGCCTGCTGGAGTTCACCGAAGATGCGATTTTTTCGAGAATAACATCTATTCTTGCCGATGAACCAACCATCGAAGCCCGCTGTTACGGCATATTGACCCTGGTATTAAACTTTTGCGAAAAAAACCCGGGCATCAGCCGCATGATCGCCGGGGATGCCCTTGCCGGCGAAACTGAACGGCTACACAACAGAATAACGCAAATAATGGATCGTATCGAAACCCAGCTTAAACAAACCCTTCGCGAGGCGGAAGTGCGAGAAAACAAGCGTACCGCCCTGTCCGTTACCGAAACTGCCGACCTTCTGACGGGCCTGGCGGAAGGGAAAATACGGCAGTTCGTACGTAGCGGTTTTACCCGCTTGCCGAGCACCCATTGGTCTCAGCAGTGGCAGCTGTTGGTCAATAATTTATTTCGCTAGTCCGGGTTCACTGCCGTGGGAGGGCTGCGGCAGCACCCACTGATTCCGCGTCGGCTCTTGCCGTCAGCTCGGCGAAGCGCGTCGCGTAGCGATCATACAAAGCCTGCGTATCGGCGTACTCCTGACGGCGCACAACGAGTAACTGTGCCGCTTTGAGCTCCTGTTCATCGAGCCGTGCCAGCGTGTCTGTCACCGATGCTGGAACGGGCTTGCCACCACGTTGATAGTTCGCGGCACGAGCCTGCTCCCTGATCCGCAATTTACTTTTATCCGCCAGGCTGGATTCAACAAGTTTGATTTCGCGGTCCAGCTGATCCAGCTTACGCTCCTTGGCCTGTTGAATTTCCTCCGTCGAACTGTAGCTTGAAAGTAGAAATTTATCCTCTCGCTTCTGCGCCAACTCATCTTTTTCTATGGCACCTGTAGCGCCTTCACCGCTGTTGACAACCAGGGGAGCTTCAACCTGGGGTTTGACGACTTCGAGGATCTGCCCGCTCTTGCTCAGCACCTCATAGCCACCAGCCGCATATTGCGGAGGAACGCTGTCGTCCATAACAATCACGCCAGCACTGTTTTTGTAGCGATAGAGATTTCCCGCCTGTGCATCGCTGAAAACGACCGTTGCGACCACCGCCGCCAGGAGTGTTCGAAAACTTCTCATTGGCAAGCACTTCGCTCTAATCATCTTTTCCTCACCTGCACTATCAGTCTTCATATCCCGTATTCAGTCTGGTACTTTTCGATCCTGGCGACAACAGTGTCGTCCAATCCTGAGCTGCGAATGTAGGCCAGAATAGCTTCTATATCGACGATACTCGTCACATTTATACCAAAGTCTGTTTCAATTTCCTGGATAGCCGACACGGCTCCCCTGCCTCGCTCCCTGCGATCCAGCCCCACCACGATACCGCTTACCTGTGCTTGTTCCGCAGCGATAATGCCGAGCGCTTCTCTAATCGCCGTACCGGCAGTAATAACGTCATCTACAATCAAAACCCGACCCTGCAAACGGCTCCCAACTAACACGCCCCCTTCGCCGTGACCCTTGGCTTCCTTGCGATTAAAACAATAAGGGATATCGCGCCCCAGCTCTTCTGACAAGGCTATGGCTGTCGCCACGACCAGGGGAATACCCTTATATGCGGGACCAAACAGGACATCAAACTCCAAACCATTGTCAACAATGGCTTTGGCATAGCATCTGCCCAATATTGCCAGAGCGCCACCAGAGGCAAAGCCTCCGGCATTAAAAAAATACGGGCTAACACGTCCCGATTTTAACGTGTACTCACCAAATTGCAGTGCCTCGCGGCCAAGAGCCAACTCGATAAACGCGCACTGATAGTCTTTCAGCATCATAGTTCCACCACCTGCACTCTTTGCTCTAAAACCCAGCACCCTAAAACTGACTTCTCTTTTTCCGCTATCCGTCAACCTGAGGTATTATATAGAGCTTGGGATGAAAGGGTTTGATATGCGCGTAATCAGTGTTTCTGTCGACGGTATCCATCAAGCCGGACACCGCGGCCTGTATGACTGGCTGGCTGGCCAGGATGCGGAAATTATCTGTCTTCAGGATCTGCGCGCTCGTGCTTATGAAATAGAAGATCTTCCAGAGTTCCAGCTGGATGGGTACTCTGCCTACTTTTTCGATGCCTTTCAGGAGGAGAGTAATGGCGTCGCCATTTATACCCGCCAGGCGCCGAAAGCCGTGATGTTCGGATTCGGCCTCCCCAGCGGAGAGGATATGAACGGCCGTTATTTGCAAGCCGACTTCGAACGCCTTAGCGTTATTTCCCTGCTTGCACCGAGCGGCGGCGAGGGAAGCACCGAACAAAACGCGAAGATGGATTTTTTGAAAGGCCTGCAAAATCATTTACTGAAGATTTCACGCAAACGACGGGACTACATCGTTTGCGCCAACCTGGGCATTGCCCATAAAGATATCGATATTGAAAACGCGGATCGCTACCGCGAAACACCCGGGTTTCTGGCGGAAGAGCGTCAATGGCTGGATCAGCTCTACAACGACATTGGCTATGCCGATGCCTTTCGCACCGACAATACCGATACCGATGAATTCAGCTGGTGGCCTTCAGGTCAACTCGGCGAGGGGGACGGCTGGCGGACCGACACCCAGTTCATTTCCCGACAGATGTCTGACCGTGTTGAATACGCGGTGATCTACAAGGCAAAGGCATTTTCCAGCCACGCACCGGTCATAGTTGACTATGACCTCATGGATATCTAACCTCACCCGCGCGGTTCTTATCTCGCCAGATCGCTTCGCCACGCCCGGCTGACACCTTATTTACCGGCCAGGGCCATCTGCTGTACCTTGAATAGATCGGCGATACCCTGTCTTGCCAGCCCCAGCATCGCGGCAAACTCACTTTCCGTGAACGGTGAACCTTCGGCGGTACCCTGGATTTCAATGAACCCACCGCTGCTGTCCATCACCACATTCATATCCGTTTCGGCTTTCGAGTCTTCCGCATAATCGAGATCCAGCACCGGCATTCCGTTGTACATACCTACGGATACCGACGCTACCATGTTCCGCAAAGGGCTTTCACTGATCCGCTTTCTGGCCTGCAAATGGGTGAAAGCATCAACCATCGCCACACATGCCCCCGTAATCGCAGCGGTCCGTGTACCACCATCCGCCTGTATCACATCGCAATCAATGGACAAGGTATTCTCACCCAGCTTGCCAAGATCAACCGCCGCCCGCAGAGAGCGCCCAATCAGGCGCTGAATCTCCTGTGTTCGGCCACCCTGCTTACCCCGCGCCGCTTCGCGATCCATTCGCGAATGGGTGGAGCGTGGCAGCATTCCGTATTCCGCCGTCACCCAGCCCTGCCCCTTACCGCGTAGAAAACGCGGCACGCCTGGCTCCACACTGGCGGTACAAATTACTTTAGTGTCGCCGAAAGCGACTAGCACGGAGCCTTCGGCATGTTTGGTAAACGCTCTGCTAATTTTGACCGGACGAAGTTGTTCAAGCCTGCGGCCGCTAGGGCGAGTCGTCATATCTACCTCTGAGTTTCTATTGCGATGGGTTGCCGTTGCCAGCGGTTTTGCGTTCCTGAACACACCAGCGGCAAGATGCAGCATACCGCCCCATTGTACCTAAAATGGTGTGTCACGGTGGCTATTGCCTTGTTAAGATACGCTCCTGTCGAAACCCGAGGCGAAGTAATGCCACACAGTATGACCGCGTTTGCGCGAGCCCAGGCCAAACTCAGTCACGGCACGCTCACCTGGGAAATTCGTTCCATTAACCACCGCTATCTTGACATCGGCTTTCGATTGCCCGACACACTCCGTCATCTGGAGGTGCCGCTACGCGAACGCGCCCGAGCATTTGTCCAGCGCGGCAAAGTTGACGGGATATTACACCTGGAACTCGATAACACAGCGGGCGAGATCGCCGTGAACGTTGCACTCGCACAACAGTATGTCAAAGCCGGGGAAGTGATTTCGGGCTTGCTCTCAGCGCCCGCGCCCCTGCAACCAATGGACATCCTCAGCAAGCCTGGTGTTATTGCCGACACCCCGATAGATTCTGACCTGCTAGCCGAGGCCGCGCTCAACCTCTATGATCAGGCAATGCTACAACTGATAGAAAACCGGGCTCGAGAGGGCGCTAAACTGGCCGATCTTGTTCGCCAGCGCTTGACGGAAATCACGCGGGAAGTAGGCTCGGTAAGGCAAAATTTGCCGCAGCTAATAGCTGCGCAACGACAAAGGCTCATCGATAAGCTGGCTGAATTTAGCAGCTGCGTGGATAAGGAACGCCTGGAGCAGGAGCTGGTCTACCTGGCGCAAAAAGCCGATGTTGACGAAGAGCTTGATCGACTGTCGGTTCACATCGAGGAAATTTGTCGAGTCCTGCAAAGTGATAAACCGATCGGGCGACGTCTCGACTTTTTACTGCAGGAGCTAAATCGAGAGGCAAATACGCTGTCGTCAAAATCCTTCTCCAGCGCAACAACACACTCCGCAGTCGAGGTCAAAGTGCTGATTGAACAGATGCGGGAACAAATTCAAAATCTGGAATAAAGAGGAATCAGCCATATCATGAACTGTCAGGGCACGCTCTATACCGTCTCCGCCCCGTCCGGCACCGGCAAAACCAGCCTGGTAGATGCCCTGGTTGCGTGCAAGCTTGATATTAAGGTATCCATTTCGTACACCACCCGTGCACAGCGCCCGGGCGAACGAAACGGCATCAACTACAATTTCGTCGATGAACCAACGTTTATTGCCATGCTGGAAAAAAATGCCTTTTTGGAGCACGCGCTGGTGTACGGTAACTATTACGGCACCAGCGAAGCCTGGGTCGGCGAAACCCTGGCTGCTGGTAACGATGTCATTCTTGAGATCGACTGGCAGGGTGCCGCACAGATTCACCGGCAACTGCCAGACAGTGTCAGTATTTTCATACTGCCGCCGTCCCGGGCGGCATTGCTTGAACGACTGACGCTGCGCGGACAAGACGACGTTGATGTTATCGCCCACCGCCTCGCCCAGGCAAAAGAGGAAATGTCGCATTTCGCCGAAGCAGACTATCTTATTATTAACGAAGTGTTTGCCACTGCGCTCGAGGAGCTAAAAGCCGTTATTCATGGGCGCCGATTGCGCTTATCAGTCCAGCAGCAACGCCATGGGAAGTTACTCCAAGAGTTATTGGCCTAGCGGCGCGCACTCCGGTAAAATGGCCGGTTCCCGGTTGTGAACCCGGGGCCTGGCGCGCGCGGATAGCGTCAGGAAAACACAGCAAAAGGTTGCAAAAAATGGCGCGAATTACTGTAGAAGATTGTCTAGATCACGTGGAAAATCGTTTTGAACTGGTGCTCGTCGGTTCAAAGCGTGCCCGCCAGTTGGCGGTTGGCGGCAAGGAACCTCTGGTTCCCTGGGAGAATGACAAGCCGTCGGTCGTTGCTTTGCGAGAAATTGAGCTCGGCCTGATTGACGTCAGCATCCTTGACGAAAAAGACGAGCGCCCGGAAATATTGGCGCTGGACATGTTTGACCTGGACATTCCCGACACCATCGAACTGGAAAACGAGCCGGCAGACCCGGAAGACGATTAACCAGTTATTGGAGGAAAGCCTTGCAGGCCATTAACACGCTCGCTGACAAGCTTTCTTCCTATCTTGAGCCTCCGCACGTAAAAAAAATTGTGCGGGCATACAAATTTGCCGAAAAAGGCCATCAAGGCCAGTATCGCCAGAGCGGCGATGACTACATAACCCACCCCGTTGCGGTTGCTCACATCCTGGCCGACATGCACATGGATCACGAAAGCCTCATGGCTGCGCTGCTCCATGACGTTATTGAAGACACCGATGTCACCAAAGGCCAGTTGAGCCGGCGTTTCGGTCGCACCGTCGCAATCCTGGTGGACGGGGTCAGCAAACTCAGCGAGATCGAGTTTTCGACGCGCGCCGAACAGCAGGCGGAAAATTTTCAGAAAATGACCCTGGCGATGGCGCGGGACATACGTGTTGTGCTCGTCAAGTTAGCCGACCGCCTTCATAACATGCGTACACTCAGTGTATTAAAGCCCGAAAAACGGCGTCGCATCGCTCGGGAAACCCTGGAAATTTACGCCCCCATCGCGCAACGGCTGGGCATGAACGATTTGCGTATTGAATTTGAAGACCTCGGTTTTGCTGCTCTATATCCACTGCGCCATCAACGTATCACCCAGGCGCTAAAAGCTACCCGCGGCCATCGTATAGAGCTGGTCGCCGAAATCCGTGGCGCGCTCGAAACACAGTTGCTGTCCAACCACATAGATACCGTGGTGACTGGCCGCGAAAAACATCTCTGGAGTATTTACCAGAAGATGAAAACCAAGAAGAGGTCCTTCAAAAATATTACGGACGTGTTCGCTTTTCGCATCGTTGTTGCCACCGTTGATGAATGTTATCGCGCGCTAGGCATCATCCATAACCTTTACAAACCCGTCCCTGGCGAATTCAAGGACTATATTGCCATCCCCAAATCTAATGGCTATCAATCCCTGCACACTGTGCTGGTAGGTTTACAGGGCGTGCCTATAGAGGTGCAAATTCGCACCAGGGAAATGGATGATCTGGCTAACCATGGCATCGCTTCCCACTGGTTGTACAAATCGGGACTGGAAAATGCTGAGGGTAATCAGACACGTGCGAATCGCTGGGTGAAGGGATTGTTAGAGATTCAACAGCAGGCTGGCAACTCTCTTGAATTTATCGAGCACGTCAAAACCGACCTGTTTCCGGACGAGGTCTATGTCTTTACGCCAAAAGGCGTCATTGTCGAATTACCGGCCGGCTCAACTCCCGTCGACTTCGCTTACGCTGTACATACTCAGGTCGGCGATACCTGTGTTGCATGTGAAGTCAACGGCCAGTTGAGCTCGCTGTCACAGCCCCTGCAAAGTGGCCAGCGGGTGCGTATCATCACCGCGCCTGGTGCGCAGCCCAATCCGTCGTGGATGAACTTTGTCCGTTCCGCAAAAGCTCGCAGCGCCATTCGTCATTTTCTTAAGAATCAGCAGCATGAAGAGTCTGTGATACTTGGCAAGCAACTGCTGGACCGGGCGATGGCCAGCTTTGGCTCTGGCTATCGGGAAATTCGCAAATCACAGATCAAGCACCTGCTCAAAGAAACGGGGGCACCCACCTTTGAGTCCGTCTTGCAGCAGATCGGCCTGGGCAATCGCGTCGCCTACGCTGTCGCTAATGTTCTGATGCCCGAAGCCAAGCGTAAAGCCACACCACCCAGGCTCGACTCGCCCATTATGATTGACAACAGCGACGGCCTTATTACCAGTTACGCACGCTGTTGCCACCCGATTCCTGGCGACATGATTATCGGTCATATTAGCCCCGGTCGTGGTCTGGTCGTGCATCGTGATTCCTGCAAAAACCTCGCGGATATTCGTAACAATGCTGAAAAGTGCATGCCGCTGCGCTGGTCACCAACCGTAAAAGGGGATTTCCCGGTAGAACTAAAATTAGAAGTCTCCGCCAATCGAGGCATCATCGCCACACTGGCCGGACGCATCACCGACCAGGATGCAACCATTGACCAGATCAGCGTCAATGAAAGGGATACTCACACCAGCGTCGTCAAACTGGTGATCGGCACCCGTGACAGGATACATTTAGCCAATATCATGCGACGTATACGCGGCCTCAAAGCCGTCCAATCCGTACAACGAATTAAAAATTAGAGGTTCTCAATGGCAGTCAAAACCGTCATCCATACAGAGAAGGCGCCGCGCGCCATCGGCACCTACTCCCAGGCCATCAAGGTAGACGCCACCGTTTACCTGTCGGGCCAAATCCCGCTGATACCCGAAACGATGGAGCTGATAAGCCCTGATATTAGCGATCAGGTCAACCAGGTGTTTCGCAACCTCGCCGCCGTATGCGAAGCTGGCGGCGGCGGGCTGAACAATCTGGTTAAACTGAATATTTATCTGACAGACCTGAGCCACTTCGCCACCGTCAATGAAATCATGGCGAGCTTTTTCAGCGAACCTTATCCCACCCGCGCCGCCATCGGCGTTCGCGCCCTGCCCAGAGATGCTCTCGTGGAAATGGACGGCATCATGGTTGTGTAGTGGTGCTTAATCTTTTACGAACGGTGCCGTAGCATCATTTTACAAACACTTCAGTTGCGACAAATAAAGCGGCATATCAAAATGCTGTAACAACCCGGAGTAACTGAGACGTGACGGATGTCGTGGGTGCCCCTGTCGGGTCAGCGGGCCGCGAGAAGCGCCATAGCACCACCAGCCGCCGCCGAGCCTAGCCACCTCGTCAGCTAACTGCTGGCAGGCCTGTATCAGGAATTTACGGCGGCAGATATCTGCGCCCCAGGCGGCCCAAAATTGCGGGGCGTCATGCTGTTTCGCCGTAGCAAGAATTATTTGCTGGTTACGCGTTAACAGACTCGCGTCTGCGCTCCTCGGTAAGTCGGCCGGTCGCAGACAGCGCAATGGGTACAGGTTCAGCATAACAAAACCGTCAAACCCACTCATCGAAACCATGCGAGCAACTTTCGCAACGGTAACATCCGCTTTGTGGCGATTCGCTGTACTCGGATTAAGCCCAACAACGTGGAGAGGTCGCGCGCCCGCCCTACCTAACACAAAGCGGCAGGTATCAGATCGGTTACCTCGATAGAGATCAAACATTGTTTGGCGTGTAACTAACAGTGTCCGACGTGGATCGCCATCAATCCGGGTAAATAATAAATTCGAGGAGGTTATTGTCCGGATCGCGAGTATAAACGCTGGTGCCCGTATCCGCGCCGCCGTTGCGCCCACCCTTGCGCTCAACCGGTCCTTCTTCAATTTGAGCGTGCAGGTTTTTAAGGGTGTTATGCAGAGTCGCCTCGGAAGCATCCCAGACAAAACAAAAATCTCCGCACCCTGGCTGCGCCGTGTGTCCGCGCAGGGTAAACCGGCCAGACTGCCAGATTTCCGGTGTATGCAGGTTTATTTTATTGTCACCACAATGCACTGCATAAACGCGCTTGCCGTAGTCATCGGTTATTCTAAAGCCAAGCCCTTTGTAAAAAGCCAACATTGCAGCCACTTGCCCCATCGGAATAGCGACATGGTCAAAGCCTTTTATCATGCTTACAAGCCCCCTTGCTTTTTATCAGCGCCGCCTTTAATCGACACCGTCAACCGTATACATGCGAGAAATCGCGGATTTATGGCGCATCTTGCGAGCCTCCCGATACTCAGGCGAGTCCACCCATTCACGAGCCCGCTCGAGACTGGGAAACTTTAAAATCACCGTCCTGTTGGGGGAGCAATTACCCTCAAGTACATCCATTTTGCCGCCCCGAGCGAGGTATTCGCCCCCAAATGCGCTGACAATCGCCGGCGCAAGCTCCCGATACTGGGCGTACAGATCCGGGTCCGTCACCTTGATATCAACGATTACATAAGCAGACATAATTTCCCCTTTAAGTCGTTTCCGCGGTGCGGAGACGCGCGGCCTATCGTCGGCTCGCCGCTCGGCAGCCCGTCCCTATTAAATGGCAGCACCAGGCACCACCAAATTATTGGCGAAACCATCCAGCAGTCGGTGCATGTTGTCCATGCTATCGGCAAAACCGACGACAATGATCTGCGCAACGCCCAGCTCGGCAAAGCGTTTTATTGTATCCAGGTCACAGTGCGCATCATAAGGTGAAATGGCGATCTCTATATCGTCTAGCGTGCGCCCATAATGGCTTAACATGGCGGTCAGTTTTTCGAGCCGCTCCGGTAGCGTCTCTGGCGTCAGCCGGTAACCCATCCAGCCCTGGCCAAACTCCGCAACCCGCCGCAATGCTGGATTGCTCTCGCCGCCAAAAAACAGCGGCGGATGAGGCCGCTGTACCGGCTTTGGGTTTTGCACACACGGCGGCAGCTGATAGTACTCTCCATCAAAACTCGACACCTCATCGCACCACAAACTTCGTAACACATTGAGATAATCGTGGGTCCGGGTGCCACGGTGTTCAAAGGGCACATTCAGGGCACCAAACTCCTCCGCTGACCAACCAGTGCCGATGCCAACTACCAGCCGACCGTTGGATAGCACATCAACGTCAGCGGCCTGCTTGGCGAAATAGACCGGATTGCGCTGCGGTAAAATCGAAATACCTGTGCCCAGCTTTATTTTGCTGGTATGAGCGGCAAGAAAGGACAGTGCCGTAAAAGGTTCAATTATCCCGGTATCTGCAGCAAAGGGCGGCACCCCGTCATCACTGTACGGGTAGGCCGAAGTATAGTGGTGAAAGTTGACCACATGTTCTGCCGCCCAAAGATTGCTGAAACCCCGTTCTTCCAGCGCCTGACCCGTGGCGACAATGAATTCTGGTCGCGAAGCCACCGGCCCGCCAAATAAGGTCTGTACGCCGAACTTCATAATATCCCCCCACATGTTATTGTTGGTCCGGTCTTTAAATCTGGCCGCTAAAGAAGTCAGCCTGGCAGCCCGAATCCTGCCACAACCAGATCAGTTCGCCGTCGCGCTGCTGTGCGCGCCGCGACGACAGTTGCTGAGATTATTGTCTTCAGTGGGGCGCTTGTCCAATACTGATCAACAGGCCCCAGGCAGCCTTAACCCTTAAAACGTAGCCCGCAGTGAGCGCCAGACAACACGTAGACTGCCATGGGCGAAAGGTGGGCGAAAAAATCCCTGGAGCTCACCATCGGGATTGACCAGCACCAGATTACCGCTGTGCTGCGGCTCCGCCTGCTCGCCAGGCAAGGGCGGTCGATAAGCGACATTCACCTGACTAGCAAAATTAATCAATGCGCTGGTCTCACCAGACAATGCGACAAAGTCCTGATGGTATTTGGTGATATACTCCTTTAGAACGGGTAAGGTATCGCGGTCCGGGTCGACCGTAACAAACACCACGTTGAAATCCTGTTGTTCTACCGGCTTTAGCTCGGTATAGGTTTTGGCGAGCTCAGCCATTGTTGTGGGGCAAATATCGCCGCAATGGGTAAACCCAAAAAAAACCACGGTCCACTTTCCCATCAGGCGCTGACGATTAAACACCCCGCCGGACTGATCAACTAACTCAAAATCAACCAGTGGCCTTGCCTCTTCAAGCAGCAAAGCCCCGTAGTCTCGCAGCTCATACTTGTTGAGAACCCGGGGCTGAGAAAGTTTGTTAACCAGCGCACCGATGGTAATTGCGCTAAAGGTCAGGACGCCCAATATCACCAGTCGCACATTGCGTTTGATCTTTTTGGCGTCGTCAATGTTTGTCATATGTCGACTCAGAATTGCCCCATTAACCGCTCACATCTGCTAGCGGCGGTGCAATCAGATAGTGATCCACCAGCATGATGGCAAATAGCGCCATCAAATAAACAATGGAATATTTAAATGTGATCATCCCCAACCCGGGCCGGTCACTAACCATCAGGGCAATCGCCCAGTATAAAAACCCGGCGCCAAGCACCAGAGCGCCAAGCAAGTACATCCAGCCGCTCATACCGACCAGCCACGGCAACACAGTGACCAAAATCATTAACACCGTATAAAGCAAAATATGTAGCTTGGTATAACTTTCACCATGTGTGACCGGCAGCATGGGTACTTCGGCCTTGGCATATTCATCCTTGCGATGCAAGGCCAGCGCCCAAAAATGTGGTGGCGTCCACGCAAAAACAATGAGCGCCAGTAATAATGCGTGGGGATGAATTTCACCAGTGACGGCAACCCAACCTAGTAGCGGTGGCGCCGCACCGGCGAGCCCACCAATAACAATATTCTGTGGCGTTGCACGCTTTAGAAAAATCGTATAAACCACCGCATAACCGAGTAGGGATGCCAGCGTCAACCATGCGGTCAGCGCGTTAATATAAACCACCAAAATGGCCATGCCGACACTGCCGAGTAAAGCGGCAAAAATAATAGCCTGTATCGGCTCGACTCGACCCATCGCGATGGGCCTATTCAGTGTTCGAGCCATCTTCAGGTCTATACGCCGGTCCACCAGATGATTAACGGTTGCCGCAGAGGCAGCGCTCAACGCAATCCCAAGGTTGCCGAGAATCAGCACATCGAGCGGCACCATACCCGGCACCGCCAGGAACATGCCGATCAGAGAGGTCACTATCATCACTGTGACCACGGCCGGTTTACACAGCTCCAGATAATCGCGCCAGCTGGCTTTTTCTGTACTCAGTTCAACGCTACTCATCAGGGCCTTCATCCAGGGGTTTGTCAGCCGTCCACATTTTTACACCCGCTGTCACCAGGGACAACATTAACAGGGCAGCACCGGCATTATGCAAAACCGCCAGAGGTAACGGAACCGCAAAGATCACGCTACTGACACCCAGTCCAACCTGCACCAGCAAGGCCATGAGAATAATTTTCGCCATACGATTAACGCTGCACTCACCGACGCCAAACAAGGCAATACAGAAGCCCACAAGGTACGTAAACGTCACCAGCGCACCTATCCTATGCACCATATGAATAGCCGTTCTAGCCTCGCTGGCGAGTAAACCCCCGAGGTAGTTGGGCCCCACATTCTGCAGAACGTTAAAGCCCGCCGCAAAATCCATGTGTGGTAACCATTCAGCATTACAGCGCGGAAAACCGCTGCAGGCAAACGCCGCATAATTAGAGCTTACCCAGCCGCCCAGCGCGATCTGTATAAACACGATTACCACACCGACTATCAACCACGGCCGACGCTTTTTTAGCTTACGCCAGCTCGCATCCGTCAAAATCCAGCGTCTATTTTGCAGGCGTAACGTCAACAACCACACCAGAGAAAAAATACTCATGCCACCCAGGAGATGCATGGTCACCACCTGTGGCCACAACTTCAGCGTCACCGTCCACATACCAAACAAACCCTGCCAGATCACGAGAAACAACAAAAACACAGGCAATCGAAATGGGAAATCCCTGCCCTCGCGATTGCGCCAGGCCAGCATCGCCAGGCCTACCAGTAACAAACCCAGCGAGCTGGCAAAGTAACGATGGACCATTTCTGGCCAGGTTTTGGCTACTTCAACTTTGGTGTCTGGGAAGCGTTGTTCAGCGCTCGCAATCTCGTGCGCCTCATTGGGCCAGAGAAAATGCCCGTAGCAACCCGGCCAGTCGGGACAGCCAAGCCCCGCATCGGCAAGTCGCGTATAGGCACCGAGCATGACGACCACGGCGGCCACCACAGTGGCCAATAGCGCCAGACGATAAGCTAGTTTGAATTGTTGCTCACTAATCATGAAAAGCCCCTGCGCGCCGAACCGCTCTGATATCAGCGTTCCGGCGAATATTTAAGCAAATGCTTAAGATCGGCCAGCATATCCTCACCGCTGTGCTGCGGTGTGTACCACATCATCAGCTCGCTGCGTTGGTCGACCACAAAAAGCATCGCAGAATCAGGTTGCCACCCGGCATTGGTGCCCGTGAGCAACCCGGCAAAAGCCTCGGCATCCGCCGAAATAACCTTCAGATAAACGTGTTCACGGCCGAGCAGATCCAGCGTTTGCTGGTCCAGCGGCGCGCCGAGATTAAGTAAAATTCGCTGTAGCCGATGTGCCTGTTTATCGAGACGAACATGTACCTGTCGCGATAAATAAAGCATGTCCATGCAGGCAGCGTCGCAGCCGTTGACAACGGGTAGCACCAGCCGCCATTTAGGGTTTAGTTCGCTCCACAACCAGGGCTCTCCCTGATATTTCGCGACAAGCGTCGTCATCGGCACCGTCGGCTGGAGCAAAATACCTCGATTACTGGTGCCAAGCACATTGAGCAAGCGGTTTTTTTCCTCTTCACTGTCAGGGAAAATGAGAAAGCCACCGAGCAACACCCCGCCGGTCATTATTAAAATCAACCAAAGCTGCCACTTTCTCCGACCGCGCCCATCTACCTCACCCACGTTTTTTCTCCCGTCGCCATTGCCGCAACACCTCAGCAAGGTTTGAATTGGCAAACAAGCTCAACACGATCAAGGCCAAACCCATTAAGAACCACTGCACCGCATAGCCCACATGTTTCTCCGGGCTCGCATTTACAATCTGCCAACCTGTCTCTAGCTCAGTAACTGGTCTGTCATTTGAACCGTCATCTGAATCACCACCTGGATTGTCGCGCAACCGCAATGTGTAGGCATACACAACACCGCCCAGATAATCGGCGGCCTTCACCTCATCGACGGCCTGAATAATCTGTGGTGACACCCCACGCAGCCAGGCTTCATCTTTAAGTACCAGCCCTGGCTCGCTGCGGTACAAATACCCCTGCAGTACGGCGGCCTTCAGTTGCGGCACGTTCGGTAGTTTACTGCGGTCCTGGCCCCCCGCCAGCCAGCCGCGATTGACCAGTATCCAGAGTGGTTTTCCCTCGCTAACAAGCCTGAGCGGGGTTAACACCTCATAGCCTGGCCGCCCGTGACGCACCCTGTTATCGAGTAACAGCGTTTTGTCGTTATCAATATCCCCTGCCACCCAGACATTTCTAAACTGATTGTCGGTTGCTGTCAGCACGTCTTTTAAATCGACCGCAGGGGCATCGATGCGCGCATCCTGCGCCGCCAAAATCGTGTGTTTCTGCTCAGCTCTTTGTAACTGCCAGAACCCCAGAGACACCGTGATCGGCAAAAAGATAAGTGCAAAGCACAGTATTTTTGCGTTCCACTGCCAACGCAGCGAAATTTTTCCGCCCAGCTGCAGATCATCGGTCATCTGTGGTTAAATCAACGCTCTCCAGGATCGGAACAAAACTGATGTGGCTCAAGGTAATCATCGTCGTACTGTTCATTGGCATTCTCATCAGTTTGAGCAGCGCTCTGGTATTCCTGATGAAGGATGTCGGTAATTCCCGCAAACGTACGCTGTATGCCCTGGGCATTCGTATAACCCTGGCGACAGCCCTGATTGGCTCCATTATCTATGGCTTTTACTCGGGACAGTTATCGAGCAAAGCGCCTTGGGATAGGCAACTCCACCCCCAAAACGCCCAACCTGTCGATAGGCCATGAACGACTGTCTTGCCGCCACGAAAAAGGCCAGGGATAAGCCTGGCCACCAACCGTCTTCATACTACGCCGTTTGTCTAACCCAGCACGTAAACAAATATAAACAGGCCCAGCCACACCACATCAACAAAGTGCCAGTACCAGGACGACGCTTCAAAACCAAATTGATCATCCGCAGCGAAATGGCCCTTAAGCCCTCGCATCCACTGCACAAATAGCATAAAGGTACCCATGGTGACGTGGAAGCCATGAAAGCCCGTCAGCATAAAAAACGTGGTTCCATAGATACCGGATTTCAGGGTGAGGCCCATTTCGGTGTAGGCTTCGTGATACTCCACGTATTGAACATACAGAAAGGTCACACCCAGTAACACCGTAATACCCAGCCACAAGTTAAACTTGCTGCGGTTACCGTGTTTCATGGCATGGTGCGCAATGTGCACGGTCCAGCTGGAACTCAGCAGAATAACGGTATTCCACAAAGGCAACCACTCGAACAATTTACCCCAACCTGGAAAGCCCATATTTTCGTGAGGCGCTATAAACTTTTCACCACCAACGACCTGATCGGGGGTCGTCATCAGTGGCCACTGAGCCTCGAAACCGGGCCAGATCAGATTAATCATGTCGCTTCTATCACCTTCACCCCCCAACCAGGGCACTGCCAGCGCGCGGATATAAAACAGCGCGCCAAAGAAAACCGCGAAAAACATGACTTCCGAAAAAATAAACCAGCTCATACCCCAAACATAGGAGCGCTTCAGCCGCGCGCTGTTCATCCCGGCCATATTTTCCCGAATGACCGCGCTAAACCACAGGTAAAGAACGGCGACTAAAAGCAGCGACCCGACAGAAAAAATCCCTGCCCCTTCACCGTTGACCCACAAGCCCGCACCCAAAGCCATGAGCCCCAGACCTAGCGCTGTAAAAACCGGCAAGCGGCTTTGCTCGGGTATGTAGTAATCAGAACCTGTAGCCATTTTAATCCTCCCGTAATCCGCGCCAGGTCGTGCGGAGTCTAGCCATCAATTTGTTGCCGCGACTGCCTCAGCAGCGCGATCAGTTACATCAAACAAAGTATAAGACAGGGTTATCGTCGTAACGCTCTTCGGCAAGGCCGGATCAACAATAAACACCAGCCCCAAATTCGCCTCCTCGCCCGCCTTGAGCTCCTGCCTGTTAAAGCAGAAACACTCGGTTTTGTGAAAAAACTCCGCGGCATTGTTCGGCGTGACATTGGGCACAGCCTGCCCAACCATATCCCGCCCCGTGGGGTTTTTAGCATGGAACTCGACCGCTGTAGAAGCGCCGGGGTGAACCCTCACCTCGTAGACCAGCGGCTTAAATCCCCAGGGCATGCTGCCATTGTTGGTGGCGACAAACTGAACCTTGACCTCACGCTCCGTATCAACCATCGGTGTTTCTGCCTGATACTGCCCTCGCGTTTTACCCCCAATACCCGTTAGCTCGCAAAACACATCATACAAGGGCGGCATGACAAACACCGCAAAAACAAACATGCCAACCGCGCCGATCAACAGCTTCAGCGTGATCTTGCGGACCGGGCTAGCTGGCATGTCGATTAACCCCCCGGCCTTATTTAACTTCAGGCGGCGTGATAAACGAATGGTAGGGCGGCGGTGAGGAAAGCGTCCACTCCAGGCCTTCTGCGCCTTCCCAGGTTTTTTCTTCAGGTGCCGGGGTACCCGCGACAATCGTGCGAATCACGTTGTACAGGAAGAGTATCTGTGAAGCGCCATAAATAAATGCGCCTATGCTCGACACCATGTTCCAGTCAGCAAATTGCAGGGCATAGTCAGCGTAACGCCGCGGCATCCCCGCCAGACCTAGAAAGTGCTGCGGGAAAAATGTGATATTAAAACCGATGAACGAGATCCAGAAATGGGTTTTCCCCATGGCCTCGCTATACATCTTGCCGGTCCATTTCGGTAACCAGTAGTAAACCGCTGCCGACATGGAAAACACCGCACCCGCCACCATTACATAGTGAAAGTGAGCAACCACGAAATAGCTATCGTGATACTGAATATCAGCCGGCGCAATCGCCAACATCAAACCGGTAAAGCCACCCAGGGTAAACAGAATAACGAACGCGATGGCAAACAACATGGGCGTTTCATAGGTGATCGCACCGCGAAACATGGTTGTTATCCAATTAAACACCTTCACACCCGTGGGCACCGCAATCAACATAGTGGCGTACATAAAGTACAACTCACCGGCCAGCGGCATCCCCACCGTAAACATATGGTGCGCCCAGACGATGAACGACAGGAAGGCGATTGCCGATGTTGCATACACCATTGAAGAGTAGCCAAACAGCGGTTTGCGGCTGAACGTAGGGATGATCGCCGAGATCACACCAAACGCCGGCAGGATAATGATGTACACCTCCGGATGGCCAAAGAACCAGAACACGTGCTGGAATAATACCGGGTCGCCGCCCCCCGCAGCATCAAAGAAGCTGGTGCCGAAATTAATATCCATCAACATCATGGTGACCGCACCGGCCAGCACCGGCATTACCGCCACCAGCAGAAAGGCGGTAATCAGCCAGGTCCAGACAAACAACGGCATTTTCATCATGGTCATGCCGGGCGCACGCAGGTTAAGCACCGTGGCAATAATGTTGATCGAACCCATAATTGAAGACGCGCCGATAATGTGGATGCCAAATATAAAGAAATTCACCGTAGACGGCGCGTACGTAGTGGACAGAGGTGCATAGAAAGTCCAACCGAAATTGGGTGCCCCCCCCTCCATAAACAGCGTCGAGGCCAACAGCGAAAATCCGAACGGGAGAATCCAGAAGCTCAGGTTATTCATCCGCGGCAACGCCATATCTGGCGCACCAATCTGCATCGGTATCAACCAGTTTGCCAGGCCGACAAAGGCCGGCATGATGGCGCCGAATACCATCACCAGACCATGCATGGTGGTCATCTGATTAAAAAATTCGGGCTTGATGATCTGCATACCGGGGTGAAACAGCTCAGCACGAATGATCATCGCGAACGTACCGCCCAGAATGAACATCGCAAAGCTGAACCAGAGATACATCGTGCCAATGTCTTTATGATTGGTGGTAAATAACCAGCGACCAATACCTTTTGCGGGACCATGTGCCATGATTAATTCCTCCCCTTATTGGCCTTGTTTGAATTTGAGTACATCGACTGGCTGCACGACATCACCGACGTCATTGCCCCAGGCGTTGCGCTCATAAGTAATAATCGCTGCCAGATCAACCTCTGATAGCTGACCGCCGAACGCCTGCATCGCAGTGCCGGGAACGCCGTTAATCACCACATCAAGGTGCCTGGCTATCGGTCCCTGCGCAACTGCACTACCCTTTAAGCCGGGGAACGCGCCGGGGATACCCTCGCCATTGGCCATGTGGCAGGCCGCGCAAGAGCGGTTATACGCCGCTTCGCCTTTGACCATAAATTCTTCCAGCGTAAATTGCTTTTTAGCCAGCTCCCGCTCGGCCGCAACAGCGGTCTTTTTATCCGCCAGCCAGGCCTGATATTCCGCCTCGGGAAGCGCATTAACGACTATCGGCATAAACGCGTGGCCCTTGCCGCACAACTCGGCGCACTCCCCACGATAGATACCAGGCTCATCAATCTTTGCCCAGGTTTCGTTGATAAAGCCGGGGATAGCGTCTCTTTTCACGCCCAGATCAGGCACCCACCAGGCATGAATTACGTCTTTTGCGGTGATCAGAAATCGAACCTTTTTGCCCACTGGCAGCACCAGGGGTTCACTGACTTCCTGGAGATAATACTGACTTTTCGGCGACGTATTATAAATGGCCGTTTCGGGCGTGCTGAGCTCGCTCATGAACTGCACATCTTCGCCCAGGTATTCGTACTGCCATTTCCACTGATAAGCTGTGATCTTGATGTCCATATCAGCTTCACTGGTGTCGTACAACTCGACCAGTGAAGTCGTAGCCGGGAACGCCATGGCGATCAAAATAATCGTTGGCACGATCGTCCAGGCCAGCTCAACCGCCGTACTTTCGTGAAAATTCGAGGGCTTGCGTCCGGTCGATTTTCGATGGGCAATCATGCTGTAAAACATGACCGCGAATACCGCAACGCCGATCCACACGCAGATCCAGAAAATGAGCATGTGGAGCTCATAAATATCGCGGCTTACGCCCGTCACCCCTACCGGCATATTCAGTAGATGCCAGCCACTCTCTCCATCTGCAACGCTGTCTTTGGCGCTGGCCAGGCCAGTGAAAGAAAGCGATAACAGTGGGCTCAGCGTATAGACGACAAGCTGCTTTAGTCTCGATAACATTGCCCTAGTTTCTCCGTATTGCGTGTTAACCTTCAATTTTAGGAAATGATGATAGGGCTGCCAACAGTAACAGCGACCCAACAGCTACCATGCCCTGGCGAACATGGGCGCGAAGTATACCAGAAGCTTTTTTAAAAGGTCACGATCTTATCCAAAGTCGTCCTTATAATGTGCTGTTCTAGAAGCCTCTTCATTGACACAGGTCAATGCCCATCCTCGCCCTGTCGCGCCATCCTCGATATACCAGCCCTCAAAACTCATTCACGTTCGACACAAAATGCTGGGGGCAGACCGGCCACCAACCGGAAGTAACTTCATCGTCTAGCGCTACAACGACGGTTTTTATACGATCTCGTTCTTTGCTTTTTAGTAGCCTTCAACTAGCTTTCCACCATGGACACCGTCAACATCCGACTGACCATAGCCCGCGCTGTAGCCGATCCAGGGCAAACTGCCGCGCTAGCCCGCCACCTCCAGACCAGGCTCGGCTGCCTGCACAGAACCATCCACCTCCAGGGTGTCGATGCCGTGCAAACGCTGTTGGAATTTGTCGTCGGCTACACCGAACGCGTACCCGAGCTCCTCGACGCCCTCAACAGTATCGGTCGCAGTGCGCGCTGTAGCGAATTTATTGAGCCTCTGATTGCCATCAGTACAGAATTTTTCGAACAGCCGCCGGAATTGCTGAATGGCCATGACGGGCTGCTTGCTTTAATGGACGAAGCCTACCTGGCCCACCGGCTTATTGAGGAGGTTAATGGTCACTTTATCGCACAGTGTGGCGACAACCTGGCGCCAATCGATATGACGCGCTCCAACCTGATCATTCATCATCTGATTGGTGAGCCTTTTGCCAACCAGCTTGATGAGGCTATACGGCTTGTTGTAGAGCGCCTGGAAACAGAGCACCTGTTCACCGTAGATGGGCGCTTCAATCCAGAGCTTGGGCGAGAGTTTTACTGGGGTATGGAAGGCAATCACTGGCCCTGTTTTACCGATACGCTATCGATCAATCTGTTTTTTGGCGCTAACCCCGAGCCTGACGTTATTCACTAAAGCCGAGCAAATCCCTTTGCACAACCAAGCTTGCTGTTTACATGCGCCAGCGATGACTACAGGCAACCCAGGTTACGGCTTTGTCGGGGTGACTATTTTTACAATGCTCACCGCCGCTTCGTCACTTCTGTTCGTCAGACGCGTTGCGGGTTGGCGCTGGATCGGGGGAAAGTGCATTTCTTCAATAAAATCACAGCTCACACATTCGCGGAAGTCCTTGCCCTCGCGCCGATAAACCACCAACCTGTCCAATTCCGCACAGCGGGGGCATACCGCGCCAGCAATGAACCGTTTCTGTTCTGTTGCCATATTCCTCTGCAAACCTCTACTTTTACCCGCCACTATTTTCGCCCGGGCACTATATAATCCACACTCTACAATGGATACATTCGCTGAGCACAAATCCGACCTTAGAGCTTAGCTGCTCAAAGTGAAGCACAGGAACACTCAACATGCCGCCACCAACAAACTCCGTTCGACGCTTTAACGGTCATACGCCCAGCCTTGGGCAAGGTGTTTATGTGGACCCGGCAGCGACCGTCATCGGTAATGTCTCGCTCGGTGATGACTGCTCTGTATGGCCTGGCGCGGTGATTAGAGGCGACATGCACGCTATACGTATCGGCGCGCGCACCAGCGTTCAAGACGGCTCCGTACTCCACATTACACATGCCAGTAACTATAACCCGGGCGGCTGGCCGCTACGCATCGGTGACGAAGTGACCATTGGCCATAACGTGACACTGCATGGCTGCACATTAGGCAATCGCATCCTGGTGGGCATCGGCTCCACCGTGATGGACGGCGCGGTGGTGGAAGACCTTGTGGTGATCGGCGCGGGCTCCCTGGTGCCGCCTGGCAAGCACCTGGCCAGCGGCTTCCTCTACATCGGTAGCCCCTGCAAACAGGCGCGGCCACTGAGTGAGGCGGAACTCGCGTACTTTAGCTATACGGCAACCAACTACGTTAATTTGAAAGACCAGTATCTGGCCGCTGAGCTCGAACCATCACTGCTACCGCCGCAAGGCTGCTCCTAACAAAATTAAACCATATCGTCGTAGGGGTTCTCGCCTAACAGCGGTACTGGCTTGCCATAGCCGGGCACGCTAATCGCCTCCGCTGAAATCAACACCTGATCGTCCGCAACGGCACCTTCCCCAAACCGGTACAGTGGAGCCATTTCACCACGATCAGCCCGACACTCGTAATCGGCAGCCCGCGCTCGGGTTTGCTCCCGCTTTGCGCGATAATTTTGCCATTGATCCGCATGGCGCTTGCCGACCATCGCCTGTGCTGCCTTGCCCGATAACAACACCCCGGTGGCGTTGTTGCCGCCAAAACCCTTGGCATTGATAAACGCTATGTCCTTGCCCGCTGGCCCGACAGGTAAATCTGCCAGTGGAATGAGCAGACGCTGTCGATAAACATCGTCCGCCAGCGCTGTCATAGTCTTGATGCCCGGAATCAGACCGTGGCGCATCGCTCCCAGTGCAACCATAATCTGGTCACCGCTGGCAGGCGCGAGGGAATGGCCGACGTAGGCCTTGACTGCGCACACCGGCCAGTCACTGATGCCAAACACCTCTGCTACCCGGTCGAAAATAATCGATTCGGTCACACGATTTTGTGGTGTACTTGAACCATGCGCCATAATGAAGCTGCGGGTTCGCACAGCCTCCAGGCCGAGGATGCTGCGCGCTGCGGCCACCGCCTTGCTAAAACAGATATAGTTACCCGGTCCGGGGCCGGAGATGGATTTCTTGATGCCGTCGGCATCAATAAAAACATCCGGCACGGCGCCGTGAACATCCGCACCCAGCTCCACGGCCAGCGCGTCATCCATGAGCACGATATATTGCGCCGCCTCGCCAATCACAAACCCACCGTTGTCGCCAAATGGGCGGCTGTAATGCCGCGGGTTGATATTACCGATGCGAGCCATGCTCTCTTCCGTAGCGAGCGCTCCCATGTTGGTATAACCCTCGATGACATCTGGCAGTATCGGGGCTTCGCTACACCCCACCACAGCCACGCGACGGATACCGGTGCGGATGTCCTGTACGGCGGCGCGTAAATTATACAAAAAGCTGGCACAGGCGCCGGCGACAGCTTCCGTATGCCCCATATTGCCCAACACATAGGCGTTGACGAAATCCGCTGGCATACTCGTCAGACCCATCGGCACCTGTTTCGCCGTCGGTCTGCCACCCTGACAGCGCGACCGCATTAAACCGCCCAGACCCTCATCACTGAGCTGACCCATGGCGCTGGACGCATATACACCCATTTCGTCGGGTCGCACTGCATCGCAAATTACCTGCCAGTCAATGCCAATGGAACGCACCGCATCCGTAGCCCCAAACACGGCCAGCTGCAATCCCCGGGGCTGGAAGCGAGAGCTGTAAAGCTCACCCGGTTCAAAACCACTCGGTAGCTGCCCGGCCACCTTGACCCCCATATCTCGAGTGCTCGATACCAGCCATTGTTGGCTACCGCTGATCGCAACGGTCGCTTTGCCGTCAGACTGCTGCTGTATCTGCCATCCCGGCGGCAACGGTTCCGGCAGCTCCCGGGTAGCTATTTCAAAAACTGCGGCGCCGCTGGCTGAGTTGGTCGTCATGGCTTTTTGCCATACCGCTGCATCCGGGTCGTAATGGCGGGCTTCAATAGGTCGGATTAGGGTTTTATCCTGAACGATCTGCGCAAAGCGCTGGTACACTCCCGCCGAACTGTGTATTTCACCGTCATTGTCCCGATAAGCCGCACCGTCCCAGGACACCAGACCCATCATGCAAGCCAGTCCCGCGATGGTTTTGTACTGCTCGTCCAGCGCCAGACTTTCCAGCACCATGCGTCGATATGCCTGATCAAACGAACTCCTGCCTGCGGGGCCCACGCCGCCATAACCAACAATCACCGGGAGTATCGACATAGGTTGTAATTTCCTGTTAGATCTGTGCGTTTACCGTAATTCGGCCCGAACAGTTATTTGCACGCTTACCAGTGGCTCGCGGCGGACCGCAGTGTAATGGTAGCCCACCCCTTGCTTAATTGGCATATCGGCCAAATAATAGGGCGTTTTGGACACTTATGGAAGCATTGATATGACCACGCCTTATCGAGTCGCCATTCTGCTAAGTGAAAACATTCTGACCACCAGTGCCACCCTGCCCATGGAAATTCTCCATACAGCGGAGGGTGCAGCACGCGGGCAGCATCGCAATGCGCCGCGCATTGATATCCAAACCGTAACCCTGAACGGCCAGGCAGTAACCACCTCATGCGGCCTGCAACTTAGTCCCTCCGCAACGCTTGATGAGCTTGAACAGTGCCACCTGATTCATATCCCGGGTTTGTGGCGCAACCCGCGGCCCATTATCAACAGCCACCGTGACTGGTTGCCCTGGCTGCGGGACCAACACTTAAAAGGTGTCGCCATCAGCACCGTAGGCACCGGCTGTTGTTATCTCGCCGAAGCCGGGCTTCTCGACGGCAAAGCGGCCACTACCCACTGGCATTACTTCGATCAGTTCCAGCGCGACTACCCCAGGGTAGATCTCAAACGACAGTATTTTATTACCCGCGCTGACAACCTCTACTGTGCCGCCAGCGTCAATTCGCTGGCGGAGTTGATGGTGAATCTGGTCTTCCGCTGGTATGGCAAGACGGTCGCCAACCTGGTGCAACGCAATTTCTTCCATGAAATCCGTAATTCTTTTGAGCCTGCAAACTACTACACTGAGGAGGCCGAGCATCACCCGGACGAAAATATTTTGCAGGCGCAAATCTGGATGCAGGACAACTTCAGCAAGACCGTGACCATCGCCTCGCTGGCCGCGCAGTTTGGTATGAGTGTGCGCACCTTCAATCGACGCTTTAAAAACGCCCTCGGTAAAGCTCCGCTTGATTATCTGCAAAGATTACGACTTAACACCATTAAAGATTTGCTCAAAAGCACCAATCTGACCCTTGCCGAAATCGCCAGTCGCTGTGGCTATCAGGACGTTGCCCACCTGACCAGGCTGTTTCGTCGGCACTTTAATACGACGCCGGGGCTGTATCGCGAAACCGTGCGCGCCAAGCTGTTTAGTGCAAACCAGGTTAGTGCAAACCAAATTAGTGCAAACTAAGATTTCCTGCTGAGACTGAAGGCAATAACTGCTCCAGCAGTTAATCCATGCGCCGCGACCAGGCGCTACAAAAACCACAAAACCGACTACACTCGAAGAACAGCTTTCACCAGATCACTGACACGTTACCCACTCTTTAAACGAGGACAACAGGCATGGCTATTAGCGAGGTACATCACGTTGCGTTAACGGTATCTAACCTGGATAAATCGATCGCGTTTTACGAAAAATATCTCGGCTTTCGCAAGACCCTCGATATGCCATTGAACGGCACCATCACAGAAAAACTGTTGAAGCTTAAGCCTGGAACGGTTGGTCGCTCCGTCATTTTGCAACAGGGGGACCGCATGACTGGAGAGGTCGAGCTTATTGAATTCGAGCCTCCCGCTCAGCGGCAAACCGGGCCGAAACGGCCAGGAGATCCCGGCGTGTTTCTCCTCTCTTTTGAGGTCACGGGAGAACAGCTGGTTGACACTCACCGCCGACTTAGCAACGAAGGTATTACTTTCTATGAAGAACCGGTGGATCTGGAACTAAAAGGCTATGGCACCGTAAAAGCCATTATTTTTGAAGACCCTGACGGCGTGATGATAGAGCTTATTCAGCTTCCCGCGCTAACCGATGTTAAAGCCCATCGCGCCAAATATGGCACATGATAATCTCTGAACTCCAGGTGCGGACGACCCGCTGTGTCGCGCACGTGGAAAAACAGGGCCAATCAGGGGCAACCGAAAAATTGGCGGTGGGTAGCTATCCACAGCGACCCACCTCCGGTTATTTAAGTCGGGTAGCTCCGCGCCTTTGTCTGCGCTTTTCCCATAATATTTGCGTCATGCCTCGTCGGCACACCCTGGTCAACGTTGAGGCTCAGGGCGCGGCTTTTAAGCGCCGCGCCTGATAATAGGCTTCCTCCGATATTTCATGATAATCGGTCACCTGGGTCTGGAACGCTTTAACAGACTCATACACCCGTTTCGCCAGCGGATCTTTGTCGGTAAGCTCCGTCAACACCTCGTTGGAGATGCGATGTAACTCCACCAGGACATCATCGGGCAAACGCCGCAGCTGCACCCCGTGCTCATCAACCAGTTGCACCAGTGCCGCGTTGTTGCGTGCCGTGTATTCATCGAGCAAGTCCTGATTGACCGCTCGAGCGGCGGTCTCGACAATCGCCTGCAGATCCGGCGGCAAGGATTCCCAGGCGTCTTTGTTAATAATCAGCTCGAGTGTGGAACCGGTTTCCTGCCAGCCGGGGTAGTAGTAGTATTTGGCTATCTGATGAAAGCCAAACGCGAGATCGTTGTAAGGCCCCACCCATTCTGTGGCATCTATCACACCCGTTTGCAGGGCTGTATACAGCTCGCCTCCCGGTATCGTCACTGATTCACCGCCGGCCCGCGTAATAACCTCACCACCAAGGCCGGGTATGCGCATCTTCAAGCCCTTGATGTCAGCCAGGCTATTGATTTCCCGATTAAACCACCCCGCCATTTGTACACCCGAATTGCCTCCAGCAAAGGGCACCAGATTGAACGGCGCATACACTTCTCGCCACAACGCCATGCCGCCACCGTGGTATAACCAGCTATTCATTTCCTGCGCGTTAAGGCCAAAGGGCACCGACGTAAAGAAAACTGACGCCGCCGTTTTACCTTTCCAGTAATAGGCCGCACCATGCCCCATTTCTGCCGTGCCCTGAGATACGGCATCAAAAACCTCAAGCGCGGGAACCAACTGGCCCGCACCAAAGACCTTAATTTTCAGGCGATCGTTGCTCATGCGAGCCACCAGATCAGCAAGGTGCTCCGGCGCGGTACCAAGTCCAGGGTAGTTTTTCGGCCAGGTGGTCACCAGCTTCCACGTGAAGTTTTGCGGCCCAGCGGCGGTTGTAGTGAGCTCCGTGGCGGTCTTGTCACTGCCGCAACCAACCATCAGTACTGACACAACAACCATCATCAACGTTCTTATCACACGCTTTCTCCCTGTTTTGGACATTCGTTTTCAAGCCCTGGTTTGAGGTTTTATGCTCACATCGCTCGTAACTTGGCGTATTGCAGCACCAGCCATTTGGCGCCTTCATTATCGAAATTGACCTGCACCCGTGCTTGCGCCCCTCGACCTTCGAAGTTCAATACCATGCCTTCACCAAAAATGTGGTGTAACACCCGCTGGCCAAGGCCAAACTCGTTTTCAGTGCCGTCATTAGTCCCTCCGGATGGCTTGGCATAACTGGTCGGCCGACTGACACCGGTGGACAAGCGAACCTCTTCAAGCAACTGTCCGGGGATATCACGCACAAAGCGCGATACCGGATTAAAGTTCTCCTTGCCATAGAGTTGCCGGGCCTCGGCAAAGGTAATGTAGAGCTTTTTCATAGCCCGGGTAATGCCGACATAGCAAAGGCGGCGCTCTTCCTCAAGGCGGCCGGGCTCTTCCACGGACATTTTATGGGGGAAGAGGTTTTCCTCCACCCCGCTCATAAACACCAGGGGGAACTCCAGGCCTTTCGCTGAATGCAGCGTCATTAACTGTATGGCGTCGTCGTCGCTATCTGCCTGGCGGTCGCCAGCATCCAGCGCCGCCGCATCGACGAACTGCCGCAATGCCGATTGCTCGTGGTCTTCAGGTTCAAACCCGCGACACGCATTGAGCAATTCTCCAAGGTTCTCAACCCGGGTCTGGCCGCGCTCGCCTTTTTCACGGCTGTGGAAATCCAACAGGCCAGAAACGGTGATCGCGCGCTCAGCCAGCTCATGAAGACACAGCCCGCTGTCTTCCGTCGGCAAACCGTTGATCAAATCGCGGAAGCTACTGATCGCTCCCGCCGCTCGCGCGGGCAACTCGGACAACAGTGTTTCCGCTGCCTGCCAAAGCGATATTTCCGCCGCTCGCGCCGTGTCGCGCAACCGCTGCAGTGTTTTGTCGCCAATACCCCGTGTCGGGGTATTGATAACACGCTCGAATGCCGTGTCATCGTGCCGGTTAATCAACAGACGCAAATAGGCGAGGGCGTTTTTGATCTCCGCGCGCTCGTAAAATCGATGCCCGCCATAGATTCGATAGGGTATCTGCAAGCGCAATAACGCTTCTTCCAGCACCCGGGACTGCGCGTTGGACCGGTATAAGATACCCACTTCGCTACGCAGGTTACCGATGCTCTCCCAGTCTTTTATTCTTTCAGCGATAAACCGTGCTTCGTCCTGTTCGTTGAAGCCGGCATAGAGGGAAATCACCTCACCATCGTCTTCTTCAGTCCACAAGTTTTTGCCGAGACGTTCCGCGTTGCGTGCAATGACCGCGTTTGCAGCCTTGAGGATAACGCCGGTAGATCGATAGTTTTGTTCCAGTTTAATCGTCTGAACGCCGGGGAAGTCCCGTGTGAAATGTTGAATATTTTCGATCCGCGCGCCACGCCATCCGTAGATAGACTGATCATCATCGCCCACCGCCGTGACCCACCCGCTATCCCCCGCTAACATTCGCAACCAGGCGTACTGAATGGCGTTGGTGTCCTGAAATTCATCCACCAGAATATGGCGAAAGCGCTGCTGGTAGTACTTTAACAAATCGGGTTTATTAAGCCAGAGCTCATGGGCACGCAGCAGCAGTTCGCCAAAATCAACGGCTCCAGCGCGATCGCAGGCTTCTTCGTAGCCGCGGTAAACCTGCAACATGACCGTCGCAAACGGATCTCCAGTTTGCTGGAGATGACGAGCCCGGAGGCCTTCATCTTTTTGCCCGTTTATAAACCACTGGGCCTGGCGCGGCGGCCAACGATCGCCGTCCACCCCGAGGTTGTTGTACACTCTTTTGATCAGGCGCAACTGATCTTCCGCGTCGAGCACCTGAAAGGTTTCACTGAGGCCAGCTTCCTGCCAATGCATCTTCAACAGACGGTGGGCAAGCCCATGGAATGTACCCACCCACATGCTGCGCGGCGCGCTACCAAGCAAAGCATAAATACGTTCGCGCATCTCCCGAGACGCCTTATTGGTAAACGTAACAGCGAGGATTTCGTGGGGCGACACACCTTCAACCTGCACCAGCCAGGCGATGCGGTGGACCAGCACCCGGGTTTTGCCACTGCCGGCGCCAGCAAGCACCAATAAATGACTATCAGTGTTGGTAACAGCCTCTCGCTGCGGGGGGTTGAGCGGATCAATAATTGCGGTAACATTCATAGCGGCAGGATTCTAGCAGATTTACCAACGCTTCCCCCGCACCCGCCTAAAACACTCAACCCGCCCATACTCTTTATGTGCAAATTAATTACAATCAGGTTCAGATCAACTACGTGGAGAACACTTTGAAACCGGCAGAGCTGACCCTGGTCATTAGTACAGAGCTTTTCGCCATGCGCCGCTCCGAACGAAAAGTGGCGGAATTTGTACTGTCCCGGCCTGCCGAAGTCATCCGCATGCGCATTGTTGACCTTGCCGAGCAGGCCCAGGTCAGCGAACCCACCGTGATTCGGTTTTGCCGGGCGGTCGGCTGTAAAGGCTTTCTCGACTTCAAGCTGATTCTGGCGCAACAGCTGGCCGCAAGTCCGAGTTACGGACAAATCGCCATCACCGACACGGATTCCCTGGCCGAGTGTACATCCAAGGTTTTTGATTCAACTGTTGATACGCTCCTCAACGTAAGAGATCACCTTGATCTCCACCGGCTCGACGAAGCCGTAAAGGCGCTGTGCGCCGCCAATCGCGTTGAGTTTTACGGTTTCGGAGCGTCTGCAGCAGTGGCCTTTGATGCCCAGCACCGCTTCTTTCGTCTGCAACTGGCGACCGCCGCCTATTCTGATCCGCATCTGCAGAATATGTCTGCAACATCCCTGTCGCCTGGCGATGTCGTGGTGGCCTTTTCCCAGTCCGGACGAACCAAAGCCATACTCGACTCTATTGACCTGGTTAAAAGTAATGGCGCCGCGGTTATTGCGCTGGCACCCAGCAAATCGCCAGTAGCCATGGCCGCCACCATACCCATTAATATTGATGTAGAGGAAGACAGTCAGATTTATACGCCTCTTTCATCACGCATAGCGCACCTGGCGGTAATCGATGTGCTGGCCATTGGTGTGGCGCAGCAAAAAGGCCCGGAGCTTCAGGAGCACCTGCGACAACTTCAGGCAAACCTCAACAGCCTGCGGGTTAAATAATCTCTCCGCTAGTGTTGCTTAACAGCTTTTAATAGCGGCCCCCGGTGACCCGTCGTGGCACTGTTGCTTTATTCCACTGTCACTGACTTGGCAAGATTCCGCGGCTGATCAACGTCGGTGCCTTTTAACACGGCGACATGATAGGACAGCAATTGCAGGGGTAAGGTATAAATAATAGCCTCAAGACTTGGCGGCACGTGGGGTATTTCTAGCACGGTGACGCCTTCCTGATTGACAAACCCCGCGGCCGCATCGGCAAACACGAACAAGCGACCGCCGCGAGCCTGTACTTCGTGGAGATTGGATTTCAGCTTTTCAAGCAACTCGTTGTTCGGGGCAACCGCGACCACCGGCATGTCGGCATCAACCAGCGCCAACGGTCCATGTTTTAGCTCTCCAGCCGGGTAGGCTTCGGCATGGATATAGGAAATTTCCTTGAGCTTCAGTGCACCTTCCATGGCGATCGGGTATTGCACGCCGCGACCCAGAAATAGCGCATGATGCTTATCGGCGAAACTCTCAAACGTACGTTCTATTTGCCCATCCAGGGCGAGCACCTGGCGGCACAACCCGGGCAACCGATGCAAGGCCGTTACTAGCTCCTCTTCCCGCGCCGCACTCATACTGCCGCGAAAGCGGGCAAGGGCAATACATAATAACTGCAGCGCTACCAGCTGGGTCGTAAATGCCTTGGTGGACGCCACACCAATTTCCGGTCCCGCCTGCGTCATAATCGCAAGGTCTGATTCCCGCACCAGCGAACTATTGGCCACATTACAAATCGTCATGGCCGCCAGATATCCGGCCTGCTTTGCCGATTTCAGGGCGGCCAATGTATCCGCGGTTTCCCCAGACTGGGAAATACTCAGGAATAAACAGTTATCAGGGACCACCACTGAGCGGTAGCGGTACTCACTGGCGACTTCTATCTGGCAGCTGATCCCCGCCCAGTCCTCAAGCCAGTAGCGAGCGACCAGCCCGGCATGATAACTGGTGCCGCAGGCGATAATGTGAACGTTCGTCACCTGAGGTAATAACGCCGCTGCCTTTTCCCCAAAGGCTTCCGGGAGCACCCGTTTGGTGGATATACGCCCCTGCAGCGTAGCCTCGAGAACCAGCGGTTGCTGATAAATCTCCTTGAGCATGTAATGACGAAAACCATCCTTGTCAGCCTGATCAGCGCCGTCGGCCAGGGTAACAATTTCCCGCGTCGCTGGCCGACCCATCGCATCAAACACCTGATACCCTCCGGCGCGCACCTCGACCAGGTCGCCATCCGCCAGGTACGCAAAGCGGTCCGTGACCTGACGCAGTGCCAGTGGATCCGACGCAATGAAATTTTCTTCGATACCCACACCGAGCACCAGAGGACTGCCGTGCCGCGCGCCAATAAGAACATCCGGTTGCCGGGCGTCGAGCACCGCCAGGGCGTAGGCGCCTTGCAGACGAGCGAGGGCCTGCCGCACCGCCGTTTGCAAGCTTTCAGTACTCAGCCGATAAAAACTAACCAGGTGGGCAATAACCTCGGTATCCGTGGCCGAAACAAAATGGTAACCAGCCGCCTGTAACTCCTCCCGCAGGACGTCATGGTTTTCAATGATGCCATTGTGAACCAGCGCGACATCACCCGATACGTGTGGATGCGCATTAGTCTCGTTGGGCACGCCGTGTGTGGCCCAACGCGTGTGCGCGATGCCAACACTGCCGGGTGCCGCCTGTTGACCCATGCTTTGTTCAAGCTCTGCCACCTTACCTGCGCGCTTGATGCACTGGATCGTATTGGTCGCGTCCAATATGGCGATACCAGCAGAATCGTAACCGCGATATTCCAGCCTTTTCAGGCCTTCTAATAATATCCCCGCGACATTGCGCTGGGCCGCTGCCCCCACTATTCCACACATATCACTATTCCTTCAGATGCTCACTTTTTAATCGGCCGCTTCCAGCCATCGATGTTGCGCTGTTTACCTCGAGCAATAGCAAGGTTTTCTGGCGGCACCTCCCTGGTCACTGTAGAGCCAGCGCCAATCGTCGCGTTCTTACCTATTGAAATGGGCGCTACCAATGAGGCGTTGGAGCCGATGAACGCGCCATCCCCAATCGTGGTTCGATGCTTGTTGACACCATCGTAGTTGCAGGTAATGGTGCCGGCACCAATGTTGACCCCCTCACCAATTTCCGTGTCACCCAGGTAACTGAGATGGTTGGCCTTGCTACTCCGCCCGAGCCGGGTTTTTTTTGTCTCGACAAAGTTGCCGATGCGGACATCATCGGCCAGGTCGGTACCCTCCCGAAGACGCGCAAAAGGGCCTATCTGCACCCGGTTGCCGATCTTTACGGGCCCCTCTATCACCGAGTTGGCCTTGATCACTGTATCGTCGCCAATAGAGGCGTCCGCAATGACACAGTTGGGGCCGATTTGTACGCCATTACCGAGCCGAACTTCGCCCTGGAAGACACAGTTTACGTCGATAAACACATCTGTCCCGCTGGTCAGACTACCGCGACAGTCAAAACGCTGCGGATCAGCAAAACCTACGCCGACATTCATCAGCTGCTTGGCCACAAGTCCCTGATAAACCCGCTCCAGGGTCGCCAGTTGTGCGCGCGTATTGATACCCTCTACCTCGTGATCAGCGTCGGGACTACAGGTTTTAATAACTCTGTCCCGGCCTTTGGCGAGGGCAATAATATCCGTTAAATAATATTCGCTTTGCGCATTATCACAACCAATTTCCGGAATCCAGGCCCGTAAGTCATTGCTCGATAAGCACATGACGCCGGTGTTTATTTCTCTAATCTGTAATTGCCGCGCATCGGCATCCTTTTGTTCAACAATCGCCGTCACGGCACCATTCTTATTGCGCACAATGCGACCGTATCCGAGGGGATTAGGCAGCTCAACTGTCAATAAACCCAGCTCACCTGCTGCGGTGTTGGTAAGCAATGTTTCCAGGGTAGCCAACGCGATGAGTGGCACATCGCCATAAAGTATCAGGGTCTGGCTGTCGCTACGGAGGTAGGGCAAGGCCTGCGCGACGGCATGGCCGGTACCCAGTTGCTCGCTTTGTTCTGACCAGTTCAGCGCCGCGCCAGCAAAATAATTGGTGACCTGCGCCGCTCCATGCCCAACGACCACGGTTATCTGCACATCATTCAGCTGCCTGGCCGTATCAAGAACATGCGCCAATAACGGTTTACCGGCAAGTTTATGCATTACTTTTGGTAGCTGCGATTGCATCCTGGTGCCCTGACCAGCAGCGAGCACTATCACGTCAATAGCCATCGGCTTCCCTCCACTTCCAACGTGTACTCTATTGATTCGAGCGGGAATTATAAACCAACAAACCAAATACTCCGGGAAATACCTGGTTTGGATAGCAACCACAAAAAAAGGCAGCTTAGGCTGCCTTTTATCCGATCGCTTGCTACCACTTATGCCGCCAGCATCACTGTTGGTATCAGCCTCGTTGTATTTGGTTCACCCCATAGAACGAGCCCGCTTACGCAGCTCCTCAATCGTGCGCAACTGCGCCGCTGCCTCTGCCAGGCGAGATGCGGCGAGCGTGTAGTCCATTTCTCCAGTCTGGTTCTGCATGTCCAGTTCAGCCTGCTTTTTGGCTTCCAGCGCAGCCGCTTCATCGATACTGTCCGCCCGCAACGCCGTGTCGGCAAGAATAGAAACCACACCCGGCTGTACTTCCAGAAAGCCACCGGACAGGTAGAAAACCTCCTCTTCGCCATTATTTTTGATCAACCGCAAAGCGCCTGGCTTCAGCCCTGTTAGCAAGGGTGCATGACCATAGGTTACACCCAGTTCTCCCAGGGTTCCGGTGGCGATAATCATCTCCACCAAGCCGGAAAACAGCGCTTCCTCCGCACTTACAATATCGCAATGTATCGTCATGGCCATCAGTACTTACTCTCGGCTCGTATAATATCCATCCGCGCTAGCTTTTCTTACCTTTTTCGACAGCCTCTTCAATGGAGCCGACCATGTAAAAGGCCTGCTCCGGCAAATAGTCATATTCGCCGTCTAGAATTCCTTTAAAGCTGTTAATCGTTTCCTTCATCGATACGTATTTGCCAGAACTGCCAGTAAATACCTCAGCAACAAAGAATGGCTGGGACAGAAAACGTTGAATTTTCCGTGCCCGGGCGACAATCAGTTTGTCGTCTTCTGACAGCTCGTCCATACCGAGAATGGCGATAATATCGCGTAACTCTTTGTAACGCTGCAGGACCGACTGGACGCCCCGCGCGGTGTCGTAATGATCCTGGCCAATAACCAGGGGATCCAGCAGGCGCGAAGTCGAGTCAAGAGGGTCAACGGCCGGGTAAATACCCAGCTCGGCAATCTGTCGAGACAGTACCAATGTCGCATCAAGGTGGGCAAAAGTCGTCGCTGGCGAGGGGTCAGTCAAGTCATCCGCCGGCACATAAACGGCCTGAAACGACGTAATTGATCCTGTTTTGGTCGACGTAATACGCTCCTGAAGCACACCCATTTCCTCAGCCAAGGTCGGCTGGTAGCCAACCGCTGATGGCATTCGACCCAGCAACGCCGATACTTCCGTGCCGGCCAGCGTATAACGGTAAATGTTGTCAACGAACATCAACACGTCTCGTCCTTCATCACGAAAGTGCTCTGCCATGGTGAGACCGCTGAGTGCTACGCGTAATCGGTTTCCAGGGGGCTCGTTCATCTGCCCGTACACCAGCGCCACTTTATCCAGTACGCTGGATTCCTTCATTTCATGATAAAAATCGTTGCCTTCCCGGGTGCGCTCACCCACTCCCGCAAACACAGAAAACCCGGAGTGTTCCATAGCGATATTGCGAATCAACTCCATCAACGTCACCGTCTTGCCCACACCGGCGCCACCAAACAGACCAATCTTGCCACCCTTGGCAATGGGCATAATTAGGTCGATCACCTTGATGCCAGTTTCAAGCAGCTCAATGGCCGACGACTGCTCGGCGTATTTAGGTGCCTTGCGATGAATAGGCATGTATTTTTCGGCAACCACTTCACCGGCTTCGTCGATGGGCTTGCCCAACACATCCATGATCCGGCCCAGTGTGCCCTGGCCAACCGGCACACAAATCGCTCCGCCAGTGTTGCTGACGCTCAGGCCGCGACTAATGCCTTCGGAGGCACCCATGGCGATGGTTCGCACAACGCCATCACCCAGTTGTTGCTGAACCTCCAGTGTCAGGCCTTTGCCCTCAACTATCAGCGCATCGTAAATATTCGGTACCAGATCCCGTGGAAACTCCACATCGATAACCGCGCCAATAATTTGTACGATTTGTCCGCTACTCATTTCCGGTTCCTCTTCGCGTTCACGTCTATTCTGTTAACTGACCACTGCGCCGTGCCACACTGCTTACACAGCAGCTGCACCGCTGACGATCTCTGACAATTCCTGGGTGATAGCCGCCTGTCGCGCCTTGTTGTACAACAACTCCAGTTCTTCAATGAGTGTGCCCGCATTCTCAGTGGCATTTTTCATCGCCACCATGCGTGCAGCCTGTTCACAGGCTTTATTTTCAATAACGCCCTGATACACCTGAGACTCCACATAGCGCGTCAACAAGCCGTCCAGCAGATCTTTTGCATCTGGCTCGTAGATATAATCCCAGTAATGCTTCAGGCCTTCTTCCTCGGAGGGGGGCAGCGGCAATAACTGCTCCACCTGTGGCTTTTGCGTCATGGTATTCACAAAATCATTGGACACCAGAAACAGCTTGTCAATACGGCCTTCATCAAAGGCATCCAGCATTACCTTGACGCTACCGATCAACTCCGCCGCCACCGGTTTATCACCCATGTCACGCACGGTTGCCACAAGATTAGCGCCAACGCTGCCAAAAAATGCCGCGCCCTTGCTACCAATCGTACAGAGGTCGACCTCGACACCCTGGTCAGCCCACCCCTTCATGTTCTTGATAACCGTTTTGAACAAATTGATGTTCAAACCGCCACACAAGCCGCGGTCCGTAGAGACCAAAATGAAAGCTACTCGTTTCACTGCGCGCTCTTCGAGATATTTGTGGCGGTACTCCGGAGACGCATTGGCTATGTGCCCAATAACATTGCGAATGCGCACCGCGTAAGGCTTGCCCAAAGACATGCGATCCTGCGCCCGGCGCATTTTACTTGCGGCTACCATCTCCATAGCACTGGTGATCTTCTGCGTGCTTTTGACGCTGTTGATCTTTGTTTTTACTTCTCTGCCGATGGCCATAAACGATTACCTGTTATATCCCGAGGTCTCAGTGTGCCCTGAAGGTGTCCCCGTAATCACCAGGTCTGACTGGCGGCAAATTTGTTCAGCGCAGCCTTGAAGCTCGCTTCTATATCATCATTCCAGCCACCGCTTTCATTCACCTGGGCAATCAGCTCTTTATGCTCAGTATTCATGTATGACAGAAGGGCCGACTCAAAATCACCGATTTTGGCCACCGGCACCTCTTTCAAATAGCCTTCGTTTGCCGCGTACAGCACGACACCCATTTCCGCAACACTCATGGGCGAGTACTGGTCCTGTTTCATTAACTCGGTGACCCGCTGGCCGTGTTCAAGCTGCGCGCGTGTCGCCTCATCCAGATCGGAAGCGAACTGGGAGAATGCCGCCAGCTCCCGGTACTGCGCGAGAGCCAGACGAATACCGCCGCCAAGCTTTTTGATAATTTTGGTTTGCGCAGAGCCACCGACACGGGACACTGACAGCCCTGCGTTCATGGCCGGTCGAATGCCTGAATTAAAGAGGTCAGTTTCAACAAAAATCTGGCCATCGGTAATAGAAATAACATTGGTCGGCACAAAGGCGGACACGTCCCCGGCCTGTGTTTCGATGATTGGTAATGCAGTAAGTGAACCCGTCTTGCCCTTCACTTCACCGTTGGTAAATTTTTCTACGTAATTTACATTGACACGTGCAGAGCGTTCCAGCAGCCGCGAGTGCAGGTAGAAAACATCGCCAGGGTACGCCTCTCGGCCAGGCGGACGGCGCAGTAACAGGGAAATCTGCCGATAAGCCCACGCTTGCTTGGTTAAGTCATCATACACAATCAAGGCATCCTGGCCCCGGTCACGGTAATACTCACCCATCGTACAACCCGTATAAGGCGCCAAAAACTGCATCGCAGCCGGGTCAGAGGCCGTGGCCGCAACAACGATCGTGTGCGCCATTGCTCCGTGCTCTTCAAGCTTACGTACAACATTGGCGACCGTTGATGCTTTTTGACCAATTGCCACATAGACACATTTAACGCCGGTGCCTTTCTGATTAATGATGGCATCAATGGCGATAGCGGTTTTACCGATCTGGCGATCGCCAATAATCAGCTCCCGCTGACCGCGGCCGACCGGCACCATGGCATCAATAGCCTTGAGGCCTGTCTGCACCGGCTGATCAACGGACTGACGCTCAATAACACCCGGCGCGACCTTTTCAATGGCGTCCGTCAACCTGGCTTCGATAGCCCCGCGACCGTCAATCGGGTTACCCAGCGCATCGACGACCCGCCCTTCAAGCTCGGGGCCAATCGGCACTTCCAGAATACGTCCGGTGCAGCGAGCTTTGTTACCCTCCGCCAACGCCTGGTAGTCGCCGAGCACCACCGCACCCACCGAGTCTCGCTCCAGGTTAAGCGCCATACCATACAGGCCGCCGTCAAATTCAATCATCTCGCCATACATCACGTCGGCGAGACCATGGATACGCACAATACCGTCAGACACAGAGACAATCGTGCCCTCGTTTTGTGCTTCGGTGCGAATCTCAAGGTTGCTAATTCGCTGCTTGATGATCTCACTGATTTCGGATGGATTCAGTTGCTGCATTCTCGATTCCTCGACCCTACGAATTTAATGCTTCGGCGAGCTTGGCCAGACGGCCACGAACAGACCCGTCAATAATGGTGTCGCCAGCGCGTATAATCGCACCACCCAGCAACGTCGGATTAATTGTTACGTTAATACTCACCTCTCTTTGCAGCCGCTTTTTAAGCGTCGCTGCCAGCGCGCTTTGCTGAGCATCTGTCAATTCACGCGCTGCGACAACTTCTACCTCTACAGTTTTTTCCAGGTTCGCTTTTAGGGCGTGGAACTGTTCGCTGATAACGGGCAGTAAAGGCAGTCGTCTATTTTCAGCCAGGGTATGAACAAAATTAGCGCCCTCGACTGTCAACTGATCGGCACAGATGTTGACCAACTGCGTCGCTTTGCCAGCCGGTGTTTCTCCGGGCGACCTGAACAACTCGGCAACTGCGCTCTGTTCCGTAAGCGCCGCTAACAGCATTAGCATCTGCGACCATTGCTCCAACGCCTCAGCCTGTTCTGCATATTCAAAGGCTGCCTTTGCATACGGTCGAGCCAGCGTGCTTAATTCGGCCATTGCTACCTCTAAAGCTGCGCAGCCAGCTGGTCAAGAAGATCGCGATTAGCGTTCTCATCAACCGCTCGCTCAAGAATTTTTTCAGCCCCTGCGAGGGCCAGTGCTGCGACCCTGCCTCGCAACTCTTCTCGAGCTTGATTAGCCTGCTGAGTGATCTCAGCCTGAGCCGCTGCTATCAACCGCTCACCTTCTTCCCGCGCTCGGTCCTTAGACTCCTCAATAAGCTGGCTGGCTCGCTTTTTGGCGTCATCGACAATAACCGCCGCTTGCTGCTTGGCCTCTTTCATCTGGTCGGTCGCCTTGTCCTGAGCAAGCTGCAAATCGCGCATAGCCCGATCAGCGGCGTCAAGCCCATCGGCTATTTTCTTTTTGCGTTCGTCCATGGCACCGATCAACGCGGGCCACACATACTTCATGCAAAACCAGACGAAAATGGCAAATGATATTGCCTGCCCTAACATCGTTAAATTGATATTCACGCCAATACCCCTCGAGTTAACGGCTTAGAGTTCAATTTGCGAACTCAACCTCCAGCGGCTACCGCGAACAGCAGGTAAAGGCCGATACCAACGCCGATCATCGGCACAGCATCCACCAGGCCCATCACGATGAAGAACTGGGTGCGCAACATAGGGATCAGCTCGGGCTGGCGTGCGCCACCCTCAAGGAACTTGCCCCCAAGTATGCCCACACCAATGGCCGCACCGACTGCGCCCAGACCCATCAGAATCGCACCTGCGAGGTAAATTACTGAAGTTTCCATTTTTGCTCCCGTTGTGTTGTCAAACTTTGTGTCATCAAACGTTAGATTTAATTTTTCAGTTTTATCTTAGTGCTCGTCGTGGGCCATGGCCAAATAAACAATGGTAAGTACCATGAATATAAAGGCCTGTAGCACGATGATTAAGATATGGAATATAGCCCATGGCACAGATAGGGCCCACTGCGCCCAAAATGGCAACAGCGCTATAAGAATAAAAATCATCTCCCCCGCATAAAGGTTGCCAAACAACCGCAAACCCAGCGAGATCGGCTTTGCTACAAGGTTGACGATTTCCAGAAACAAATTAACCGGCAAACCCCACTTCCCAAAGGGGTGCAGCGACAACTCTGCCGCAAAACCACTGATGCCTTTCTGCTTGATGCTGTAATAGATCACCAGCGCAAAGACACTGAGCGCCATACCCATGGTGATATTTACATCTGTTGATGGCACCACCTTGAGATAATGAAGACCCAGTAATTTACCCAGCTCCGGCAGGAAATCAATAGGTATTAAATCCATGATGTTCATCATCAACACCCAGACAAACGTGGTCAGCGCCAAGGGTGCAATCATAGTATTTTGGTGATGAAACATGCCTTTGACGTTGTCATCAACGAACTCTACAACCATTTCGACCATATTCTGCAGGCCGCCGGGCACACCGGTCGTTGGCTTTCTGGCTACCAACCAGAATATCAGCATGAACAACACGCCGAGCACAATGGATATGCCGAGGGTATCTATATTAACAGCCCAAAATCCCATCTCCGCTGCTTCCTGAGCGTTGTGCGCAAGGCCCCAACCGCCCTCAGGTAACTTCCCGTAGGTTAAGTTTGTCAGGTGATGAGCAATATATTCTTCGGAGGTAATGGTTGCACTCGCCATTAAAAATATCCGTCTGCTTCCAGGTCTGTTTATCTATAGGGGTTGTCGATACACGCAGTATCAATAACAACCATTAATAACGCGCAATTTTACGAACCCTTTTCTATGAAAGCCGGCGCTACAATATATGCGGCTTGCGTCAATAAAAAAGCGCCAAATAGCGCCAGGGCGTTAAAACCTTCCTGTATGCCTGGCCAGTACCTGAATACAGCCACCATACAAACCACTATCACCACCAGCTTGCCGACTTCTCCAACGTAAAAGTCAAACACGATCCTGGCCGAAGAGGCCTGTTCTCCAGACCGCAAAGACACTGCAGCGAAACATCCGCTCGCCAACACGCCCGTCAAACCGCCCGCCAGTGCCGCCCAGGCAGCTGCCGGTTTTATCAGCATCAGCACGCCCGCTAAAACCAGGCTCGTCACTAGCTGAAACCCGGCTAAACGTAGAGCCATCTTCTGGTCGCGCTGGTGTGCACTCGCCATCAGCATCTCTTTGCCAACACGTATTCCGGCTGAAGAATTAACAGTCGCTGTAATCCGCCATTGGGGGGTGCCGAGAAGCGCCGCGCATTATAGACAGATTGATTCGTCGAATCAACAAAGTCTCGGTTAATCCCGGCTTTCGAAGAAAGCAACACCGGTTCCTGAAAACCCTGGGTCACTTTATATGGCCCAGTATACCTTCCAGTTCTTCGACGCTGGTATAGGTTATTGTCAGTTTACCCCTGCCGTTGGTGCGATGTGCTATCTGCACGCCAGCACCCAATAATTCTGACACCTTTTGTTCCAGTATCCGTATGTCTGGGTCACGCCTAGCTGTGTTATCTGCCGGTGCGTCAGGCGGCCCCCCCGGCTTCAACCTGTTGCGCACCAGAGCTTCGGTATCACGAACAGACAGGGCTCGACCGACAACGACCCGTGCAGCCTCTATTTGCTGCAAACCAGACAGCGCCAATAGTGCACGACCGTGACCCATTTCAAGGTCACCGCGCTCCAGCATTATCACGACGTCTTTTTCAAGCGTGGTTAATCTCATCAGGTTTGCAACGGTTGGTCGTGATTTCCCTACCGCTGTCGCCACCTGCTGCTGACTATAACCGAACTCTTCCTGCAATCGGACAAGCGCTCGCGCTTCCTCAATGGCGTTCAGGTTTTCCCGCTGGATGTTTTCGATCAGAGCAATCGCTAGTGTTTCTTTGTCACTGAGTGTTTTGACGATGGCCGGCACCGTATCTAAACCCGCCAGCTGTGCCGCCCGCCAGCGACGCTCACCGGCGACTATCTCGTAACGACCAGAACCTAATACCCGCACCAGGATGGGCTGCATAATCCCCTGTTCTCGTATTGAATCGGCCAGCTCCTGAAGCGCTTCCGGGTTCATTTCCTGGCGCGGCTGATATTGTCCCCGCTGTAACCATTCTATCGGCAGATCCTGAAGTTGCCGGGCACCATCGGATCCCCCCATCGACGACGGCTTTTCGCTACCCTCTTCCTTAAGCCCGAGCAAGGCATCTAAGCCTTTACCAAGGCCTTTCCGTTTACCATTCATAGAATTTGTCCGTCATACCTTTGCCGTCTTGCTGCCCGATTGCTCGTTAGTTAGCGCTCGGCGAATCAACTCTTCAGCCATACCCAGATACGCTATCGCTCCCTTTGAATAGCGGTCATACAATAACACTGGCTGTCCGTAACTGGGTGCTTCAGCAAGGCGAATATTGCGGGGTATAGCCGTTTGATAAACGCGGTCGCCAAAATATTTGTGTAACTGGTTTGATACTTCGTTAGTCAGGCTACTGCGGGGGTCGTACATGGTACGTAATATTCCTTCAACCCGCAGCCCTGGGTTTACTGATTTACCAATTTTGGCGATAGTCCCGACCAGCGCCGACAAACCTTCAAGGGCATAATATTCGCACTGCATAGGAATTATCACGCTGCCGCATGCCGCCAGCGCGTTGACGGTCAACATATTCAGCGCCGGCGGACAGTCGATAACCACCACATCGTAATCTTCCTTCACCGCAGCCAGTGCTGCCCGCAGATTTTTTTCGCGACCCGGCTCTTTTAGCAGAAATACTTCTGCTGCTGTTAAATCACCGTTAGCCGGCAACACATCAAAACCGGCGCGTAAACCCGACATAATAATATCGCGGACGCTTCCAGCTTCCATCAAAACATCACCGATAGTGGCCTGCAGTTCGTTTTTTTCAACGCCACTACCGGTCGTGGCATTGCCCTGTGGGTCCATATCAACCAACAACACGCGCTTGTTATAAAAAGCCAGTGATGCCGCCAAATTGACACTGGTGGTCGTTTTCCCCACCCCACCTTTCTGGTTTGCTATGGCATAAATCGGTGTCAAAGTGCAGCCTTGGTATTTAGCTTCGCTGGATAATGATCAAATGTCGCTCTTCATCTAGGCCTGGTACGTTCAGCTTGACGACAGCATCGACATTATAGTGTTTTGGTAGCTCGCTCAACTCGCGATCAGGAAACCGACCTTTCATGGCGTAAAACCGCCCCCCCGGCCCCAGCATGTGGTCGCTCGCTCGCACCATTGCAGACAGGGACGTAAATGCACGACTAACAACCCCATCATAACGCCCTTCTGCGCGGTAATGTTCGGCACGCTCCTGAACCTCCTTCACATTACTCAAACCGAGTAGCGAGCGTACCTGGAAGAGAAAGCGGATTTTTTTTCCGTTGCTATCCAGTAAGACAAAATGGCGTTGTGGTTCGGCAATGGCCAGGGCGATTCCGGGTAAGCCCGCGCCCGTGCCTACGTCAATAAAACGCTCCCCCACCAGGTAGGGTAACACCGATAAACTGTCGAGCAGGTGCCTGGTCAACATCTCTTCAGGGTTTTTAACCGCCGTTAGATTAAACGCACTATTCCAACGATCCAGTAACAAAACATACGCAATGAAAAGCTGTATTTGTTGATCAGAATAGTTCTGGCCCAGGTGCTTGAGACCTGTTCGCAACAGGGCGTCAAGAGCCCGAGCCAATCGCTCTTTTGTTTGATCAGGCAATGCGCTTGTCCGCACTCGCCCCTTTTTTTATAAAAATTAACAAAATAGACAAAGCCGCCGGTGTTACCCCTGGTATACGGGAAGCCCGCGACAGAGTTTCCGGCCGGCTATCCATAAGTTTCTGACGAACTTCGTTAGACAAGCCTGTCACCCGCACATAATCGAAATCCGCCGGAATTGGTGTGTTTTCATGACGCCGCATACGCTCAATGTCGTCTCGCTGTCGACCGAGGTATCCAGCATAGCGAGCATCCACTTCTAGTTGAAAAGCTGCCTGGGGATCCAGTGGCTCGCCCTCAAACAAACTAGCGATCGTTTGATAATTGATTTCCGGTCGCTTCAGCAAATCAGCAAGATTGTACTCTCTCATCAATTTCGCTCCCGTCAGTTCTTCAAGTTTTTTCGCCTCTGACGACTCCGGTTGGACCCAGGTTGTTTGCAATCGGTGCTTCTCGGTAGATATTACTTCGTTTTTCTGGTTGAACTGCCGCCAGCGTTGTTCGTCTATCAGACCCAATTCGTAAGCCTGAGCAGTAAGACGCATATCCGCATTATCTTCGCGCAACAATAGTCGATATTCAGCTCGGCTGGTGAACATTCGATAGGGCTCTCGCGTACCCTGGGTTATGAGATCATCTACCAACACACCGATATAGGCTTCGTCGCGCCGCGGACACCAGGCCGCCTTCTCTTTCACCTGTAACGCTGCATTTAAACCCGCCAGCAAACCCTGTGCCGCTGCCTCTTCATACCCTGTCGTACCGTTGATTTGTCCAGCAAAGTACAGCCCCCTGACAAATTTAGTTTCCAGTGAATACTTCAAGTCCTGTGGGTTGAAATAGTCGTACTCTATAGCATAACCAGGGCGCGTAATATGGGCTTCTTCAAAGCCTTTTATAGAGCGCACCAGCGCTAGCTGGACATCAAAGGGTAGGCTTGTCGATATACCGTTTGGATAAAGCTCATGGGTAGCCAGACCCTCTGGCTCAACAAAAATCTGGTGGCTGGCTTTGTCTGCAAAGCGCACCACTTTATCTTCTATTGAGGGACAATAGCGCGGCCCCACACCGTCTATCATGCCGGTATACAGCGGCGATCGATCCATACCCTGACGAATAATGTCGTGGGTTTGCTGGTTGGTATAGGTCACCCAGCAACAGGTTTGCTGAGGATGGTCTTCAACACGCCCACCGAAGGACATCACCGGACAAGGCTCATCGCCCCACTGCTCAGCAAGACCGCTAAAGTCGACACTTCTGGCGTCAATTCTAGGTGGCGTACCCGTTTTAAGTCTGCCCACTCGAAACGGCAGTTCTCGTAACCGTCTGGCCAACGCCATGGATGGTGGATCACCCGCGCGACCACCGGCGTGGTTTTCCAGGCCAATGTGAATTTTACCAGCAAGAAAAGTCCCCGCTGTCAGCACCACGGCTTGCGCGATGAAAGTAATGCCCGCTTCAGTCACAACACCACGGACGATATCATTTTCCACAACCAGATCAGCCACGCCCTGCTGGAAAATAGCCAGATTCGGTTGGTTTTCCAGAAACCCTCTTATCGCTTTTCTGTACAAAACCCTGTCGGCCTGAGCTCTGGTGGCCCTTACTGCTGGACCTTTGCGGGCATTGAGGATACGAAACTGGATGCCGGCGAGATCCGTGGCTTTGGCCATGACCCCACCCATCGCATCTATCTCCTTTACCAGATGGCTTTTGCCTATGCCCCCAATCGCAGGATTGCAGGACATCTGCCCGAGGGTCTCTACGTTATGACTTATCAGCAAGGTCTTACAGCCGGCACGGGCGGCAGCCAGACAGGCTTCCGTACCAGCGTGGCCGCCGCCGATAACGATCACATCAAATAAATCAGGAAATTGCATGTTGTTGGTATCGATCTGGCATGGAGCGGCGATTATACGCGATATAAATCGCTGAGAAGAGCCTTGTCGCTTAAGCAATAAGCATCATCTTTGTGTTACCTGCTTATATATAGTAATTCTATCTATCTATCTATTATGTTATGTAAATATTGTAATAATTATTAACGCGAGAGTATCTGTTGGTAGCTTAGTTATCTCTCTGTTATATAAAGAGATTTAATATATATACCCTGTGTCTATCAAGTGTTCTACCGGGTTATTTGTTGCGACAAACCTGTTAGCGTTAGGCGCGCTTATCCACAGCCTGGCGGTTTCAGTAAAACGCTTCACAAAGCGTACCGCAGAAATACCGGTAGCAGACATGGTTTGCTAACAGGTTTGTTGTTAGGTGTTGGTGATTTATGTATTGCCTGTGCATACCCATGTATCGATATACCGTTGCTACTGGTAACGTTTTTCTTTAGAATCCCCGACCCTTTGACACGAGTGCAAGCTGGATTTCAGTGCGTGTTGGATGTTCGATAGCTTACGGATCCCATAGTCATGAAAAGAACTTTTCAACCAAGTGTTATAAAACGCAGTCGTACCCATGGTTTTAGAGCCCGAATGGCGACTAAAAATGGACGTCTGGTGATCAACCGACGACGAGCCAGAGGTCGCAAGCGGCTCGCTGCATAGCAACGATTAATGCCGTTTGGTAATTCGCCGGGTAAAAGCGTGTCTCTGGCGGCGTTTGGCAGAGATAAAAGACTGCTAACGCAGCCTGACTTTCAAAGGGTCTTCGACACCAGCGATTACCGGGTGTCATCTCGGCATTTCCTTATTCTTGCTAGTCACAATCAGCAAGGCGTGCCGAGGTTGGGTCTGGTCATCGGGAAAAGGAACTGTCGCCTCGCCGTAAGCAGGAATAAAATAAAGCGCTTGGCCAGAGAGTCCTTTCGGCATCGACAGTGTAGTTTGCCGACGGTAGATATTATTTTCCTGGCTCGCCGTGAACTGGAGCTACTTCCCGCAACAGAGTTCAGGGATATGTTGGCCAAAGCATGGCAAAAGCTCGAGCATCACTCTAATCAAGCAAACGGACAATCAGATAAAAATGATCGCTAAACTGATCGTGCGACTAATTCGGATCTACCAGTACCTGTTAAGCCCGGTCCTTGGGCAGAACTGTCGGTTTTACCCCAGTTGTTCACATTATGCGGCAGACAGCATTGCTGCTTATGGGGTCTTTAAAGGCACCTGGTTAGTTATCAAGCGCTTGTTAAGGTGCCACCCGTTCCACCCCGGGGGGTACGACCCTGTGCCAGAGCGAGATCCGTTCTCACAACAATGTAGCAGGCAGCCGCGATGATGGACTGGCAGCGTAGTGGTCTGATAGCCAGCATCGTCGTGGTATTCGGTATCTTGTTTGTCAGGTGGAATCATTTCGAGGAGACGCGCCAACCGGTTGTTATGGCAGAGAGCGAGGAGACTCTTGTTGTGCCGGCGAATGTGGCCGCTATGGACAGAGTTGCTTCACAACCGCGGTCAGGACAGACAGGTGTGCCAGAGTTATCGGATCCGACGACAGATCCAGACCTGGGTTCTGCAATGTCAACCGATGGAGACAGATTAGTCTCAGTGGTGACGGACGTTCTCGAGGTTACCATTGATACCCTTGGCGGCGATCTTGTTAGAGCGGCTTTACCTAAACACCTCTTGTCTTCTGGAGAGAGTGGAAAACCGTTTGTGCTGTTAACACGTACGACGCATCAAACATACATTGCACAAAGCGGTTTGATCGGACCAAATGGCACAGATACGCGAGATAAAAGGCCTTTGTTCGGTGTGGCAAAACACCAGTTCTTGCTACCTCGTGATGAAGAGACCCTGTCAGTGGAGCTAAACCTGGAACAAAATGGTGTGTCGATAACCAAAACATACGTGTTTCGGCGCGGCGATTATCTAATTGATGTCATTTACAGCATCAAAAACGGCACTGATACCGACTGGCAGGCAAATCTTTTTGGCCAAATCCAGCGCGATACTTACGATCCAGAGACGCATAATGCCATGGCGCCCAGGCCTTACCTCGGCATGGCGCTGACGACGGTAGAGGATAACTACAAAAAGATAACGTTTGACGACCTCACGGAGGGGCCTTTCAAGTCGGATAAGCAGGGTGGCTGGGTAGCCATGGTTCAGCATTACTTTGTTAGTGCCTGGGTGCCGGATCAACAACAGCAAAACCAGTTTCAGTTGCGAAAGCTGGGTCAGCGAGATGTATATGCAGCGGGCTTTACTGGTCCCTCAACAGTGATAGCCGCAGGCGAGACCGGACAGATCGAGGCCAGTTTTTATGTCGGACCGAAAGACCAGCAGCGGCTGGAGGGTATTTCACCTTATCTCGATTTGACGATTGATTACGGTTGGTTGTGGTGGGTGGCCAAGCCTTTATTCGCTGGGCTTAATCTGATCAACACACTTTTGAGCAATTGGGGTTGGTCAATTCTGGTACTGACGGTTTTTGTTAAATTGCTGTTTTTCCCCCTTTCTGCGGCCAGTTACCGGTCAATGGCGCGTATGCGGAAACTGCAGCCCGATATGTTGCGCTTACGCGAGCTCTACAGCGATGATCGGCAAAAGCTGTCCCAGGAGATGATGGGTCTTTACAAGAAGGAGAAGGTTAACCCGCTGGGTGGTTGCCTGCCAATGTTGATCCAGATGCCGGTGTTTATTGCGCTTTACTGGGTTCTAAATGAAAGTGTTGAGCTTCGCCATGCGCCGTGGATACTCTGGATCACCGATCTCTCGGTGAAGGATCCATATTATGTATTGCCGGTGTTAAATGGAATTAGCATGTTCGTATTGCAAACTTTACAGCCGGCACCACCGGATCCAACGCAGGCGAAGGTAATGAAAATCATGCCGATAGCCTTCAGTTTTTTCTTCATGTTTTTCCCGGCGGGTCTGGTGTTGTACTGGACGGCGAACAGCGTCCTGTCTATTGCCCAGCAATGGGCGATAACGAGGAAAATTGAGGCCGAATAGCTCGACCATGTTTTTCGACCCATGGCTTCCAAACACCCCGTGCGATGCTTGCCTACCCCAGTTGAGGCACAGTGAACAACGATACTGACACGATAGCGGCGATTATCACGCCTCCTGGCCGTGGCGGTGTTGGTATTGTCCGTGTTTGCGGAAAAACCATTGAACCCTTTATCGCCCCCCTGTTGGGCGGCACCAAGCTGGCCCCTCGAATGGCCGTCTACAGACCGTTTCTAGATGGGAATGGTGAAGATATCGATCGTGGGCTAGCGCTTTACTTTCCAGCGCCAGGATCCTACACCGGAGAGGAAACGTTAGAGTTGCACGGCCACGGCGGCCCGGTGGTTATGGACCGGTTGTTACAGCGTGTCATTAGTATTGGTGCTCGACAGGCGCGCCCCGGGGAGTTTAGCGAAAGAGCATTCCTGAACGGCAAGCTAGATCTGGCGCAGGCAGAGGCGGTTGCCGACCTCATAGAGGCAACAACAGAACAGGCTGCTCAGGGTGCTGCTCGCACGCTGAGGGGGCAGTTCTCGCGGCGGATAGACACCCTGCGAGAAAGCCTTGTTCAACTGCGGGTATACGTTGAAGCAGCCATAGATTTCCCCGAAGAAGAGATAGATTTTCTTAGTGACGGAAAGGTGGAGCGGGATCTACACGCCCTGTCCCGTCAGATAACGGAGCTGTTACAGCAGACATCACAAGGTGTTTTGTTGACGGAGGGCATGGCTGTCGCCATTGCCGGGAAACCCAACGCCGGAAAATCCAGCTTGCTGAATATGTTGGCAGGCTACGACAGAGCCATCGTCACCGATGTGCCCGGCACTACCCGCGATATTTTGATGGAACAGATAAACCTTGATGGTTTGCCTGTGCGTATCATCGATACGGCGGGGCTGCGGGACAGCCTTGACCCTGTCGAGCAGGAGGGTATTCGCAGAGCCTGGCAACAAATAACGGAAGCTGATCAAATTCTTTGGGTGGTGGATAGCAGTATCGGGGCAGAGCTGGCTGCGCCGATCTGGCCGGAATACCAACAGCGGTTTCCCGGCGGGAATAACGTCACAGTGGTACTTAACAAGATTGATTTACGAGCCGACCAACCGAAAATCGAACGCCATGGTAGCCAGCATCACCCGACAATAGCTATATCCGCGCAGACGGGTGAGGGCGTAAACAGTTTGCGGGATCACCTGAAAATGGCTGCCGGGTTTACCGGCGCCAGCGAAGGTTTATTCACTGCCCGAAGGCGACACCTCAGCGCGTTGGAATACGCCCGAGCCAGCATCGAGTTGGCGGTTCGGCACCTGCAGGGTGTGGCGGCTGGGGAACTGGTTGCTGAGGAGCTCCGCCAGGCGCAGAACCAACTGGAGGAAATTACTGGCATGACGTCAAGCGATGATTTGTTAGGTGTAATTTTTTCCAGTTTTTGTATTGGTAAGTGACCTTTTTCCCGCGGAGAGTCATAAACTTTAATCGGATTTTGACGGACGGCTATCTGTATGCCATATGCGTCTAATTCACAAGTCGTGCACGTGATACCCTCTGAAAATGCACAGGTTATGCACAGGGTGTGCTCAAAAAACGAGCAGTTCTTATTTTTTCTCTGTGATTAAAAAAAACAGCTTGAAATTAGTAACCTATTGAGTATTAAACAAAAAAATATTTTTTTGTCGAAGCGGGAGAATAAATAAATTTGTGGATAAGAGGGTAAATTATCCATAGACTACACGGGCTAAAACGGTGACGACAGTGGCACGGCTGGGTCGCAACAAAAACCTTAAGCACAAGCGCGAGTTATCACAATAATAAATTGTCTTGATCCGCTACCAAACATACACATTTTGTCCCGGGGAGGTCGCTTTGGCTGACGCAATCTGGCAACGCTGTCTCGGACAGTTGCAAGACGAGCTGCCAGCTCAACAATTTAATACCTGGATAAGGCCGCTGCAGTTAGAGCATGACCGTGTTGCGAAAAGCGTCTGCCTGCTAGCACCTAATCGCTTTGTGATGGGCTGGGTAGAGGAGAAGTTTCTAGGCCGAATAAATGAACTTTTTGCACAATTTGATGGCCAGACCGGGACGGTGAAGGTTGCTACTCGCGCGTCGACGTTACGAGAACCGGGTGTTCCTGGATTTTCAGCTGACTATCGACCAGCTGATGAGCCCCCGGCGACCACTGATAACTCAACCGTTGATAATTTAAATGGCAAGGTTGCCTCAGGTCGAGGTAATGGTCTCAATGGTGATGATGTCCGACACAAGCCCGAAGCGTTAGCTTCCATGACTTCGAGTGTGATCGCTCGAGCTACACTAGCGGCCCAGGAAAGCGACGCGGTTCAAGTTTTGATCAACAACGGTAACGCAGCAACAGGTGGTGGGGGGGGCTCCTCACGCGGTTCTGCCGAGATCCACGATGACTACCTGAATGAAGTTTTTACCTTCGATAATTTTGTTGAGGGCAAGTCAAACCAGTTGGCCCGCGCCGCCGCGCAACAGGTGGCTGAAAACCCTGGCGGCTCCTACAACCCGCTGTTTATCTATGGCGGTGTGGGGTTGGGCAAAACCCACTTGATGCATGCTGTCGGTAACGCGCTGCGGGCGCGATCCCCCAATGCCAAAATTGTCTATCTGCATTCAGAGCGTTTTGTGGCCGACATGGTCAAAGCTCTGCAATTAAATGCGATTAACGAATTCAAGCGGTTTTATCGATCGCTGGACGCGTTGTTAATTGATGATATCCAGTTTTTTGCGCGAAAAGATCGCAGCCAGGAAGAGTTTTTTCATACCTTCAATGCATTGCTGGAGGGGGGGCAGCAAATGATATTGACCTGCGACCGTTATCCAAAGGAAATACAAGGTGTTGAGGAGCGGCTGAAGTCGCGGTTTGCGTGGGGTTTAACGGTCGCTGTCGAGCCGCCTGAGCTGGAAACGCGGGTGGCAATATTGATCAAAAAAGCGCAGCAGGCAAATGTCGAGCTACCCTACGAATCTGCATTTTTTATCGCGCAACGGATCAGCTCCAATGTTCGCGAGCTGGAAGGCGCGTTGAAACGGGTCATTGCCGGGGCGCATTTTACCAGACGGCGTATAGACATAGACTTAATACGGGAATCTCTCAAAGATTTGTTGGCCCTTCAGGACAAGCTGGTTACTATAGACAACATCCAGCGAATTGTTGCTGAGTACTACAAAATTAAGATGTCGGACATGCTCTCGAAGAGGCGGAGCCGTTCGGTGGCGAGGCCGAGACAGGTTGCGATGGCGTTGGCTAAGGAAATGACCAATCATAGCCTGCCGGAAATTGGTGAAGCCTTTGGCGGACGTGATCATACCACCGTCCTGCATGCGTGTCGGAAGGTTAAAGAGCTGCAGGGAACCAACGGCGAAATTCGCGAAGACCTTAAGTTGTTGACGCGTTCCCTGAAAACATGAAGTAAGTGTTTACTATCTGTGAGTGGGCTGAAAACAAAGAGATCCTAACATGAAGTTTAGTGTATCCAGGGAAAACCTCCTGAAGCAATTGCAGCTTGTAGTTGGCGTTGTTGAGCGGCGTCAAACACTGCCCATCCTGTCAAATGTGCTGATTCAGCTTGAAGGTAAGCGGCTTGCTATAACGGGCACAGATTTAGAGGTGGAAATTATCAGTCATAGTGATCTTGATGTCGGAGAAAGTCATGATGCTGGTGAGGTGACTGCCCCTGCACGGAAGTTGCTGGATATTTGCCGTTCTCTGCCGGAGCAAGCGACGGTGAACGTCAGTAGTGAAGGTAATCGCATGGTGATTACAAGTGGGCGCAGCAAATTTGCACTGTCAACTCTGCCAGCCAACGAGTTCCCGGGCGTTGAGCAGGGCCCGGGCGCACTGGTCTTTAACTGTCCCGCTCAGGAGCTCAAGCGCTTGATCGATAGCACGGCCTTCGCGATGGCTCACCAGGATGTCCGCTACTATCTTAACGGAATGTTGTGGGAGGCAACGGAAGGGCAGTTGCGAGCTGTCGCTACCGATGGTCATCGCCTGGCAATGACCACGCTGAGCTTACCCCTCAACAGTGGAGAAAAAGTCCAATCCATACTACCTCGCAAAGGGGTTGTGGAGTTGTCGCGCTTGCTGGCGGAAGAAGGAGATATACAGGTAGCGATCGGCGATAATCAGGTGCGGGTAAAAGGACATGACTTCCATTTTACCTCCAAGCTGGTAGATGGCGCGTATCCTGATTATGATCGCGTGCTACCAAAAGGGGGCACACGAATCGTAACTGGTGACCGCGACGCATTGCGGCAAGCGTTCAACCGAACGGCAATTTTATCCAATGAAAAATACCGGGGTGTTCGGTTGGGGTTGTCTGAGAATCAATTGAAGATGCTCGCGAATAACCCAGAGCAGGAAGAAGCGGAAGAGGAAATAGAGGTAAGTTACACCGGCGATGAGCTGGAAATCGGTTTTAACGTCAATTACATTCAGGATGTACTGAATACCTTAAAGGGCGACAAAGTGTCTTTTACCCTGTCAGACGCCAACAGCAGTGCTCTGCTTGGTGATGCTACCGACAAAGATTCTGTCTACGTCATTATGCCAATGCGGCTATAGGCCGAATCCGGATTATCGATTCGCGCTTTATAAGTGGGGCCGCGGCGCTTCAACAGATGTTCCTTAAAAAGCTGGACATACAGGGTGTACGGAATATTCGTCATGCCGTGTTGTCCCCTGCGCCAGGCATTAACCTTGTCTGCGGAGACAACGGCAGCGGAAAAACCAGCCTGTTGGAGGCTATTTACCTGCTTAGCCGGGGCCGGTCCTTTAGAACGCGAAACCTAAAAGCCATTATCAATACCGCCGCCGAACAGTGCACGGTGTTTTGTTTGCTGGCTGATCGTGATGCTCCGGATCAAAGAGAGACCCCGCTGGGGGTGACGCGGGACGCTCAAGGTGGGTTTCAGTTCAAAATATCTGGTCGACATATTCGTACCGCATCCGAGCTCGCGGAAACCTTGCCGGTGTTGATGATGAACAGTGACAGCATCGGCCTGATTGAGGGTGGACCTGGGAGCCGTCGGAAGTTTCTTGATTGGGGTGTGTTCCACGTGGAACACGGTTTTCGGGAAGCCTGGCGCAACTTTCAGCGTTGCCATAAACAACGGAATTATTTGCTCCGCCGTGGTAACATAACGCTGCCCCAGCTCCCTGCTTGGGACAGGGAGTTTGCGCTTTTGTCTGAGCAAGTAGCGGATTATCGCCAGCGGCATTTCGAACGACTGGAGCCAGCTTCCTGTCGCGTTCTCGCGGCGCTATCGGGGGTGGAGAGCCTTGATTTGCGACTGTTCCGGGGCTGGAATCCGAACACCACCATGCTAGAGGCGCTGGAGCGGGATCGCGCGCGGGATCTGCAGGCAGGGTTGACGCACAGCGGTGCGCACAGGGCGGACCTAAAGCTACGGTGTGATGGTCGACCGGCTGCCGAAGTGTTGTCGCGAGGGCAGGCGAAGCTCGTGGTTTTGGCGTTGTTAATCGCGCAGGGTCAGATACTCGGTAGTGTTGCAGAGCGGACGTGTGTGTATCTGCTCGATGATCTCGCCGCAGAGCTGGATTACAAACACCTGGCAGGCGGCATGGATTTGCTAGCGGATATGGGCGCGCAGGTCTTTATTACAGGAACTAATAAAAAAACCCTACAGGCAGTTTTACCTAAATCGTCGGTTGGGCAGACAGCCCTGTTCCACGTGGAACAGGGCGCGGTCAAGCAGGAAAACTCGGAGTTGGCTTAGGAAGCAAAGTATGAGCGGTGTAGATAATTACGATTCCTCGAATATTAAGGTACTAAAGGGCCTGGATGCCGTACGTAAGCGTCCGGGTATGTACATCGGGGACACGGATGACGGTACCGGCTTGCACCATATGGTTTTTGAGCTCGTAGATAACTCGATTGATGAGGCGCTGGCAGGTCATTGCGGTGAAATCAGGGTCATCATTCACCCGGATGAGTCGGTGTCGGTGTCAGATAATGGCCGGGGTATTCCAACGGATGTTCACGAAGAGGGTGTGTCTGCTGCTGAAGTGATTATGACTGTGCTTCATGCGGGCGGGAAATTCGATGACAACAGTTATAAAGTGTCAGGCGGATTGCATGGAGTAGGTGTTTCCGTCGTTAATGCACTGTCTGAGCGACTGCTTTTGACAGTGCGACGTGATGGCAACGTACACGAACAAACCTATAGTCACGGTGTCCCACAGGCGCCCCTGGCGGTTGTGGGTACAACGAGCAATACGGGAACGAAAGTACATTTCTGGCCCTCTGCGGGCACTTTTACAGATATCAATTTTCATTACGACATCCTCGCTAAGCGTTTAAGAGAACTGTCCTTTCTCAACTCGGGCGTGAAAATAGTCTTGCTGGATGAGCGCACAGGCAAGCAGGACACCTATGAATACGAGGGTGGCCTCAAGGCTTTTGTTGAATACCTTAATGTTAATAAAAGTCCAATAAATTCAGTAATTTACTTTAGTGCGGAGCACGAGGACGGCGTTGTTGTCGAGGCCGCGTTGCAGTGGAATGATGGCTTTCAGGAAAATATTTATTGTTACACGAACAATATACCTCAGCGGGACGGAGGCGCGCATCTGGCTGGCTTTCGTGCGGCACTGACGCGGACGTTAAATACCTATATAGAAAAGGAGGGTATTGCTAGCAAAGCGAAAATCGCAACCACCGGGGACGATGCGCGGGAGGGCTTGACGGCCATAATATCGGTCAAAGTGCCGGACCCAAAATTTTCATCGCAGACGAAAGATAAGCTGGTGAGCTCTGAAGTCAAGACTGCAGTTGAGCAGGAGGTGGGTAAGCGCCTGGGAGACCACCTGCTCGAAAATCCGCAGGAGGCTAAAAGTATTGTCGGCAAAATGATTGATGCGGCAAGAGCTCGTGAAGCGGCACGCAAAGCCAGGGAAATGACCCGGCGCAAAGGTGCTTTGGATATTGCTGGGTTGCCCGGCAAGCTGGCGGACTGTCAGGAAAAAGACCCCGCTTTGTCTGAGTTGTACCTGGTGGAGGGTGATTCCGCAGGTGGTTCAGCGAAACAGGGTCGTGATCGCCGGGCGCAGGCGATTTTGCCCTTGAAAGGGAAGATACTAAACGTTGAAAAAGCGCGCTTTGATAAAATGCTGTCAAGTATCGAGGTGGGAACGCTCATTACAGCGCTTGGTTGTGGTATTGGTGCCCAGGAGTTTAACGTCGACAAGCTGCGCTACCACACGATTGTCATCATGACAGACGCCGATGTCGACGGCTCCCATATTAGAACCCTGTTGCTGACGTTCTTCTTCCGACAAATGCGAGAGTTGGTTGATCGTGGCCACATTTTTATCGCGCAACCACCACTCTACAAAATAAGTAAAGGCAAGCAGGAGCAGTATCTAAAAGACGATCAGGCTTTAACCGCATTCCTCACCCAGTCCGCCCTTGACGGGACGAGCCTACATGTCAACGCGGAAGCGCCAGGTATTGGTGGTGAGGCCCTGGAGGCGCTGGTTGTCCAGTACCGGCAGGTGGTGGCAATGATTGCCCGAATGTCCCGCTCCTACCCCAGTGAGGCACTGACGTACATGCTTTCTGCGCCCGGTTTGACTGCGGATCAGCTAAAAAATCGGTCGGTAATAGAGGCGTGGTGTGCCGCGTTTAGCGTGGGGGTAAGCGCTGAAAAAGGCAATGCTAGCCAGTATCAGGTGAAAGTTGTACAGGACGATGAACGGGGTAGTTACTTACCGGAAATCCATCGGGTCGTGCATGGCGTTCCTTCGGTTTTCCGTTTTAGCCACGACTTTTTTGTATCGGGTGAATACGCGGCTATTTGCGCACTCAGGGAGAAGCTAGTGGATCTGCTGGAGCCAGGCGCCTATGTGAAGCGCGGCGATAAAGTCAAAATGATAGATAGCTTTCAAGTCGCTATTGACTGGTTGATGAGTGAAGCGCGTAAAGGCTACTACATCCAGCGCTATAAAGGGCTTGGCGAAATGAATCCGGAGCAGCTCTGGGATACTACAATGAATCCGGAAACCCGTCGTATGCTCAAGGTAACCGTCGAAGATGCGATAGCAGCCGACCAGATGTTTAATACCTTGATGGGTGACAATGTTGAGCCGCGCAGGCAATTCATAGAGACGAATGCCCTGGCTGTTGTGAACCTGGATATTTAGAGTTAGTAAGCGCTCACTTTACTCTTCGCCTCTTTTGTTCCATACATCGCCGTCAGTTTTTCTTCGTCCCGGATTCCGCCTGCGGTCGTCTTTGTCAGGCTCGAAGCGGATCTCTTCGCGTCGATGGGTCTTTTTGCGGCGCTGTTCCTTGCGTTTTTCGGGTCCGCGATGGACATCATCTGTCATTGGTCTTTTTCCTCCGAAGGTGCCAGTCTAGCAGAGATTGTGGTTTGTAGAGATTATGGTTTGTCCAGGAGTCTAATCAGACAACGCTGTGACCGTAGACTCAATCCACGCTTGAACCTGTTCCGTTAATTGTTTGCTGTCCATCTGTTCAGTGAACAGGGGCTTACCGATCACCACGTGAATAGTACCTGGACGCTTACTAAATTTGTGGGCGGGCCAAAAGGCGCCAGCGTTGTGGGCGATGGGTAGTAGCGGCACATGCGCTGCAATTGCCAGCGCTGCGCCACTCCGCCCATACCGCCCTATGTCGCCATACTGGGTGCGGGTGCCTTCCGGGTAAAGCAGTACGTTGTTGCCTTCCGCGAGTCGCTTTTTACCCTGTTCTAACACGTCCCGCAGTGCTTTCCTCGGGTTTGATCTATCGATGGCGATGGGTCTGGTCATGGCCAGACCCCAGCCGAAAAACGGTATTTTTAAAAGTTCCTTTTTTAGAACCGTACTGACCGGGCGCAGAGATCTTTGCAAAAAATAGGTTTCCCAGCTCGACTGATGCTTACTCACCGCGACAAAGGGTTGATCGGGAATGTTTTCCAGGCCGGTAACATCGAACCTGATGCCACAGGTGATACGAAGCCAGAGAACGACCAGAGCATTAGCGGTGGTGAGCAAATCCTGTCTGAGTTTATAGGGCAGCAGTAGGCCGACCGTAAAACCTAATATCGGAAAGACGCCAACGATGGGGATATAACCGCAATAAAAAATTAATGAGCGCAGCGCCAGAACAGGCTTCAAGTTAAGCCTCTTTTTCAAGTAAGAGGTGATCGGTTACGGCGGCTAAATCGTCAAAAACCAACGTGTTTCTAAGATGGGGGTCGTTCTGCTCGTGAAGCAAGGACTCGGTCGTACGACCTTTACCGGTGCGCACCAGTATCGGCATACAGTGGAACAACAGGCCTGCTTGCAGATCGCGTAGGCTGTCGCCAACAACAGGGACCCCTGCAAGGTCTGCGTTGAACTCCCTGGCGATGGCTTCAAACAAGCCCGGCGCCGGCTTCCGGCACCTACAGTGTTCTTCCGGAAGATGGGGGCAGTAAAAAATAGCGCTGATACAACCGCCAGCCTGCTCAGCGAGGCGACACATTTTGTGATGGATGCTCTCCAGCTCGTCGAGACCAAACAAGCCCCGCGACAGCCCAGACTGATTGGTCGCTACGACAACGCTGTACCCTGCGTCGCCAAGTTTGGTGATGGCTTCTATACTGCCGGGAATAGGCCGCCATTCTTCGACCGATTTAATATACTGGTCAGAGTCCTCATTTATAACGCCGTCCCGGTCGAGAATAATCAATTTCATGATCAGGGTTATTTGGTCGGCGCCATCACGGCAATGTCAGCGACCTCTAAAAACAGGTCGCGCAACTTTTTGAGCAGAGCAAGGCGATTGCTGCGCACGGCTTCGTCATCGACCATCACCATCACGTTATCGAAAAAGGCGTCGACAGGTCCGCGCAAAACGGCCAGCCCGGTTAGTACCTCTGCGTACTGCTGACGGTCCATAAGACCCCGGGTTTGCTCGCCGAGGTCTGCCAGCAGACGGGCGAGATTAACCTCTTCGGGAAGGGACAGCAGGTGTTCTGCGATACCGGCGTTAGCGACTGAGGTCCCCTGCTTATCGAGGATATTAGCGACCCGCTTGTTGGCGCTGGCCAGAGCCAGGGCTTCGGGTAGATGCGAAAACTGGTTCACGGCGTAAATGCGTTGTGTGATATCCAGCGGGTTGGAAAGCTGCTTGGACATCACCGCCTGAACGGCCGCTGTCGAGACACCTTCTTCCTCAAACATGGATTTAAAGCGATCTATAACGTAAGTGAATACTTGCTTTTCAGTCGACTCTGAAACAACAACCTTGTTGTATAGCTGCGCTGCGTGGCGCACCACGGCGCGTAGATCCAGATCGATACGGTGCTCGATCAAAAGCCGCAATACAGCGAGACTGGCTCTGCGTAGGGCAAAGGGATCGCTGGAGCCCGTTGGCGCCTGACCGATTGCAAAAATGCCGACCAGGGTGTCGATGCGATCAGCAAGGGCGAGCGTTGCACCGACGGCGCTGGGAGCCACGCTGTCACCGCTAAAGCGCGGTAAGTATTGCTCTGACAGAGCGGCGGCAACGCAGGAGTCCAGCTTTTCCACCCTGGCGTAATGCTCACCCATAGTGCCCTGCAAATCAGGAAACTCCTGCACCATCTCGGTCAACAGATCTGACTTGCTCAATTGCGCGGCCTGACGGCACAGCGCCGGGTTGGCGTTGGTAAAAGCCGCCAGGTATTCAGCGAGCCGGGCCACGCGCTCGGTCTTGTCGAAAAGGGAGCCAAGTTTTTCCTGGAAAATGACGTCGCGCAGGCGCTCGCGACGTTGCGTAAGCGATGTCTTCAGATCTGTTTCGTAGAAAAACGCGGCATCCGCGAGCCGCGGACGAATAACTTTCTCGTTGCCAGCAATAATTTGTGCTGCGTCGTTACTGTTCAGGTTAGCGACGGCAATGAAAACGGGTAATAGCTGCCCTGCTCCGTCAACAACATGAAAATACTTTTGGTGTTCCTTCATGGAGGATACGAGCGCGGCTGCGGGCACAGCGAGGAAGCGCCTGTCGAAGTGTCCTGATAAGACCATGGGCCATTCAGTGAGGGCGGTTACCTCATCGAGTAATGCGTGATCGATTACCGGCGATCCGCCAAGGCGCGTTGCCTCTTGCTTGATGCCGTCGTGAATTGTTTCGCGTCGCTCAACAAAGTCGGCAACGACATGTGCGTCGCGTAAGGTCTCCAGGTATTCCAGAGGGCTGTTAAGAACGACCGATGCTGGATGGTGAAAGCGATGGCCGCGACTACAGTTTCCCGTTTTGATACCCATGACTGTTCCGGGAACCACGTCGCCACCAAATAACATCACAACCCAATGAACCGGTCGCACAAATTCAACCCGGCTTGCTCCCCACCGCATACGCTTGTCGATGGGCAGCTCAGTCAGCGCCTGACTGACCAGAGCGGGCAGCAGATTTATTGTCGCCTGACCTGGTTCTACGCTGCGAAACACAAGTCGGGCGCCTTTGTCGGTATCGACGGTATCGAGTTGTTCCACGGTAACGCCGCAGCCACGCGCGAAACCGAGCGCTGCGGGCGAGGCCTTACCGCTGTCGTCGAAAGCTGCGCTGACAGCGGGACCTAAGCGCTCAGTGCGCGTGTCGGGCTGTTGTTCGTCGAGCGAAGACACCAGCACAGCGAGTCGTCTAGGTGTCGCGAAACCCTTTAGCGCCAGGTGGCTTAGATTAACCCGCTGCAAATTTCTCTCCACCGCCAAAACAAAAGCTTCCATCAACCCCTTGAGTGCTTTTGGCGGCAGCTCCTCGGTGCCAAGCTCGACCAGGAAGTCTTTACTCATGCGCTCTGCTCCCCGGCTGTGGCCATGACTTCAGCCGCGAGCTCCGGTGGCGCAAGCGGAAAACGCAGTGCCAGGCGAGAATTGAAATAGGCCTGGGCGACCGATCTTGCGAGGGTACGTACACGCAAAATAAAGCGTTGACGTTCAGTGACCGAAATGGCCTGGCGAGCGTCGAGCAGGTTAAATGCGTGAGAAGCCTTGATCACCATTTCATAGGCGGGCAGAGGCAGGTCAAGGTCGATAAGTCGCCGGCTTTCTCGCTCGTAGACATCGAAAGTGCTGAACAAAAATGACGTGTCGGCCTCTGCGAAATTGAAGCGTGACATTTCCACTTCATTCTGGTGAAAAACATCACCGTAAGTTACGGTTCGTCCCGCAGGATCTCGGGTCCAGACCAGATCATAAATGCTGTCCGCGCCTTGCAGATACATGGCTATGCGCTCCAGCCCATAGGTGATTTCACCCGTGACCGGATAACATTCCAGGCCGCCGATTTGTTGAAAGTAAGTAAACTGGGTGACCTCCATGCCGTTGAGCCATACTTCCCAGCCCAGGCCCCAGGCCCCAAGCGTTGGTGATTCCCAGTTGTCTTCGACAAAGCGAATATCGTGAACCAACGGATCGATACCCAGAAATTTCAGGGAGTTCAGATACAGATCCTGGATATCGTTGGGTGACGGTTTGAGCACAACCTGGAACTGGTAGTAATGCTGAAGCCGGTTAGGGTTTTCGCCAAAACGTCCGTCCGTCGGTCGTCGACAGGGCTGTACATAGGCAGCGTGCCAGGTTTCTGGGCCGATGGCTCGTAGAAAGGTTGCCGGATGGAAAGTGCCAGCGCCGACCTCCATATCAAGGGGTTGTAACACCACACAGCCTTCGGCAGCCCAAAATTGTTGTAGTGCTAGTATCAGCCCCTGGAATGTTGATATGTCTGGCGCAACTGCGGTCACTGACCTTCCCCGTAAAAATATCAGCGGCGATTATATCGTCTGAGTAAATCAGTGACGAGAAAAGTCTGGGGCTTGATGGGATGTGGGGCACCAAGACCAATGCGTATTTGCCGCGTTGCACGGGTCGTCGCCGTCTGGCCGCAGGGCAAATTTGTTGTGGGGATCTATACGTGGCATGCTTCGGCGACGGTAACTGAAGGAGCTTTGACATGGTAATCAGAACGGCAAGTACATTCGTTGCGTTGATGTTCTCTGTTGCGGCCTGGAGCAGCAATCATTGGGACTCGGTCGAAATCACGACGGTACCCGTCGCCGATGGCCTGTATATGCTAATGGGCGAAGGTGGCAATGTCGGGGTGTCGGTTGGCGAGGACGGGACTTTTATTATCGACGATCAGTACGCCGAGATGACGGATAAGATCGGTGCGGCGATAAAGGACGTGTCTGGCGACAAGGCGCGATTTTTGATTAACACCCACTGGCACGGCGATCACGCGGGCGGTAACGAAAACTTCGGTAAGGCTGGTGCGATAATCGTCGCGCATGAAAATGTTCGCGCAAGCCTGCTGGTAGAGAAATCCATCCCTCTGTTTAATATGGTCAAGCCGCCGTCGCCAAAAGCGGCGTTGCCCGTCATTACTTTTAAGGATCAAATGAGCCTGCATCTCAATGGTGACGATCTGCATTTGTACCATGTCGCCAATGCTCATACGGATGGCGACGCGATTGTTCACTTTACCAAAGCCAATGTAATCCACACGGGCGATGTGTTTTTTAACGGGTTTTATCCCTTTATCGACACCGGGTCGGGCGGCAGTCTTGCCGGAATGATTGCCGCGTCAGAAGTCGTGCTGAAGCTTGCCGATGATAAAACCCGCATTATGCCTGGTCATGGCCCGTTGGCTGGCAAAGCCGAATTGCAGGCATACCACGACATGCTGGTGCGGGCTGAAAAGAGCATTCGCAAGTTGGTGGAAGCGGGCAAAACAGAAGAGCAGGTGGTCGCCGCAAAACCTACAGCAGCGCTGGATGCGACCTGGGGCAAGGGCTTTTTGCCGCCAGATATGTGGGTGCGCATCGTCTACAGCGGCATGAAAAAATAGTTACTGCCAGATCCGCGCACTGCTGGCGCACTTACCGCGACAGTTGCGCGGGCAGCCAGGTAGTCAGCTGTGGCCAGATAGCGAGCATGACTAACAATAACAGCTGCAGGCATACAAAAGGCATAACGCCCCGGTAGATATCCCGCGTCAGGACTTCGCCGGGTGCGACGCCACGGAGGTAAAACAGGGCGAAACCGAAGGGCGGCGTTAGAAACGAGGTTTGCAGGTTAACGGCTATCATTATACCCAGCCAGATTGGGTCGACGCCCATTGCCAGCAGGACGGGCGCAACGATGGGCACGACCACGAAGGTGATTTCAATAAAATCCAGGATAAAGCCGAGGACAAAGATCAAAACCATCACACCAAGGGTAGCGCCAAACACCCCGCCGGGCATGCTGTTAAAAAAAGACGCAACCAGCTCCTCGCCGCCAAAGCCGCGAAAGACCAGTGAAAAGACCGCCGCGCCAATCAGAATCATGAACACCATCGCTGTCACTTCGACGGTCGCTTCCATCACTTCACGCAGACGTGACAGCGACAACTGCTGGCGCATTACGGCAAGCACGGTGGCGCCCATGGCGCCGACGCCAGCCGCTTCGGTGGGTGTTGCGATGCCGCTTAGAATAGAGCCCATCACCGCGACAATCAGCGCTATCGGTGGTGCCAGGCTGGTGAGCAGTCGGGCTAGCGACAAATGTTCTGCATGGTCGGCCGCGGGCGCGCTCGATCGCTTGAACCGAGCCACACAGAGCAGATACGCGCAATACAAGGCGACCAGCAATAAGCCTGGCACCAGTGCGCCGACAAATAAATCGCCAACGGACACAGTGCGAGGCGTAAAAATGCCCATGCTCAACTGCGCCTGTGCATAGGCACTGGAAAGAATGTCGCCTAACAATACCAGCGCAATGGAGGGCGGAATAATTTGCCCCAATGTGCCCGTGGCGCAGATGGTGCCGCATGCCAGAGCGGGGTCGTAACCGCGCTTGAGCATGGTGGGCAGAGACATTAAGCCCATCGTCACCACGGTGGCGCCAACAATACCCGTGCTGGCCGCCAGCAACATACCGACGATAACGACGGAGATGCCCAGGCCGCCGCGCAGTCGACCAAAAAGCCTGGCCATGCTATCGAGTAAATCCTCAGCCAGTTTTGATTTCTCCAGCATTACGCCCATAAAAATAAACAGGGGTACGGCGACGAGAGTATTGTTAACCATGGTGCCGTAGAGGCGATTTGGCAGAGCGTGCAAAAAGGCCATGTCGAAAATTCCCGCAGCGGTGCCAATCGCTGCGAAGATCAGCGCGGTGCCCGCCAGCGAGAACGCCACGGGATAGCCCAGCATAATTACCAGACACACAGCCAGAAACATCCACAGGGGCATTAGCTCCATCATTGCATCAGGCCTGCGGGGATCTTGCTGAAGACGGGTTGAGCAGAATATGCAGGGATTTCAGTAATTCAGCCAGGCCCTGTAAGAGCACCAGGACCGGCATCACAAGCAGCAGCGTTTTCAGCAGATAAACCCAGGGCAGACCGGTAGACTCACCGGAGCTTTCGCCGACGGCCCAACTGTTGCCGACATAATCAATGCTCAGCCAGAAGATAACTACTACGACTGGAGCAAACAGCCCCAGTGTACCGATAAGGTCGACCCAGGCTTTCGTGCGCGGCGTAAACCTTCTGTAGAAAATATCGACACGGACGTGTCCACCCCGTTTTAAGGTGAACGCGATGCCAAGCATAAACACACAGGCATGGAGGTAGGTAACCGACTCCTGTAAGGCGATGGACCCAGATTCCAGCGCATAGCGCATGACAACAACAGTGCAGGTTATCGCGATCATGGCAAGGGTCAACCAGGCGATTGCTCTGCCGCAGTATTCGGTGAAGGTATCGATAGCCTGAGTCAGGGTGTTCACAAGTCAGTTTCCGTCATGCCTTGTCGTAAACCAGGTCGTGTAACCTTTCGTGTAACCTTGGGTTAATACTACGACTGGTCGTGCCGGAAGCTGTAAAACGAGGCACGGTCATACCAGGCGCAGTAGTGGTCGGGTACAGTATTTGATTGCCGCGAAAGTCATCCTCGCGACAGTCTTTGCGCAAGGATTACACGGTTCACAAAGATACAGGATCTGCAATAAAAAGCGCATTATAAACCAACGGACAGTCAGGCGTGCTGTCACAATACTGTCACACACTGTTCATAAGCTGGTCACCTGGTTTCTCTACCCTGAGGGCTCTACACCCCATGTCACAGGAGAGCAAAGTGAAAAATACATTAAACTGGTCAGGTCTGGCACTAGGCGTAACGTTAATAATGACAAGCGGCACCGCGTTGTCGGCAGCGCGGGACTATATCAGCGTTGTTGGTTCTTCAACGGTATATCCCTTTGCGACAGTGGTGGCAGAGCGCTTTGGCCGAAGCACGGGCCGTGCGACCCCTAAAATAGAATCAACCGGCTCCGGCGGTGGCTTGAAACTGTTTTGCCAGGGCGTTGGCACGGAGCACCCGGACATCACCAACGCTTCCCGTCGCATCAAGCTGTCAGAGTTCGAACAGTGTCAGGCTAACGGCGTGAAAGATGTTGTTGAGGTATTGATAGGCTTTGACGGCATCGTGTTAGCGAATTCCAACAAGGCATCGGTAATGTCGTTGTCTCGCAAGGATATCTTTCTTGCCCTGGCCAAAAAAGTTCCGGCTCGTAAGGGCGCGGACGACGACGTTAATTCAGAAACGGCATTGATCGCTAATCCCTACAAAACCTGGAAAGACGTAAACCCCGTCTTGCCGGCGGTTAGAATCGAAGTGCTCGGCCCGCCGCCAACCTCGGGCACGCGCGACGCGTTCGCCGAGTTGGCCCTCGAGGGCGGTTGCAGCGAGTTTAGCTGGATAAAGGCGATGGCCAAACAGGATGAAGCGAAATACAAGGAGATTTGCCACACAGTTCGCGAAGACGGGCATTACGTTGAGGCAGGTGAGAACGACAATCTTATCGTGCAAAAGTTGAACGCCAATCCGAAAGCGCTGGGTGTGTTTGGCTTCAGTTTTCTCGATCAAAACAGTGACCGGGTTCAGGGCTCCCTGATTGACGGCGTCGCACCGACCTTTGACAGCATCGCCGACAAGTCTTACCCGGTGTCGCGGCCGTTATACTTTTACGTTAAAAAAGCCCATGTTGATGTTGTACCAGGTATAGAACAGTATCTGGCGGAGTTCACCAGCGAAAAGGCCTGGGGCAGCGACGGCTATCTGGCAGACAAAGGCATGATTCCGCTATCGGATAGAGTGCGAGCGGAAATTGGTGCAACGGTTAAAGCGCTGAAGGTCCTGACCAGCGAGGCTGGACTACAATAGGCGTGCTGGCGACCCCGTGTCAGGAGCTGGCAGCTGAGCCATCGACGGCCCGCTACACTCGGGCCGTTTTTTCGTGGTTGTGGCTTTGATTACGATCATGATGCCTCTCATACAAACGACTAACTGCGATTAGCCATGGAAACCCCCAGCTTACTCATATCTCTGATGGCATTAACGGTACTGGCCTTTTATCTCGGGCGGCAGCGATCAATTGCACAGGCGGCCCCACTGGGGGGCGTTCGGCACCTTCAGTCGCTGCCCCTCTACTATGGCGTTCGAGCGTCACTGTGGTGTGGCTTGCCAGCCTTTTTGTTGCTGGCCCTGTGGTTGACATTTGATGAGCCCCTGATCAGCACAGTGGTGTTATCCAGCATGCCGGAGCATTTGCAGCCGCATTCCTCGGCGGAGCGCAACCTGCTTGTTAACCAAATTGAAAACCTGGCGTCTGGCGCTTTGTCGACCGAGGGTGTTGATAGCGCCGTCGCACACGCCGCGGAAAGCCTGCTTCGTTTAAAACATATAACCGGGATGTTGTTGACCGTGGCGACGCTGATGCTGGCCCTGGTGGGCTTTACCTGGGCGTGGTGGCGTATGTCACCGCGGCTTCGGGCCCGCCACCAGGTCGAACTGGTCTTCAAGGGCGTCCTGCTGCTGTGCGCATGCCTGGCCATTCTGACGACGCTGGGCATTGCCCTGTCAGTGCTGTTTGAGTCGCTACGGTTTTTCCAGACAGTGCCGTTCATGGACTTTGTTACCGGTCTGAGCTGGAGTCCGCAAACGGCCATTCGGGCCGATCAGGTGGGCGGTTCTGGCAGTTTTGGTGCCGTACCCCTGTTTGTTGGAACGCTGCTGATATCCTTTATCGCAATGTGCGTCGCGGTTCCGGCGGGGTTGATGTCGGCTATTTATCTGGCTGAATATGCCAGCTCCACCATGCGTAGCGTGGCCAAGCCGGTGCTGGAAATATTGGCGGGTGTACCCACGGTGGTGTACGGGTTCTTCGCTGCGTTGACGGTGGCACCTTTTGTCCGCGATGCTGGAACTGGCCTGGGCCTGTCGGTCTCTTCTGAAAGCGCGCTGGCGGCCGGGTTGGTGATGGGTGTGATGATTATCCCCTTCGTGTCTTCGTTGGCCGATGACGTTATCAGTGCGGTACCCCAGGCGATGCGTGATGGTTCGCTGGCGCTCGGCGCGACGCACTCGGAAACCATCAAAAAAGTTATCTTTCCCGCCGCGTTGCCGGGTATTGTCGGTGGCGTGCTGCTGGCGGTTTCACGAGCCATTGGCGAGACGATGATTGTGGTCATGGCCGCGGGTCTGGCCGCCAGGCTGACTCTGAATCCACTGGATGCGGTTACCACCGTGACGGTGCAGATTGTCACCCTGCTGGTCGGCGACCAGGAGTTTGATAGCCCCAAAACGCTGTCGGCCTTTGCTCTGGGTTTGATGCTGTTTGTGGTCACCCTGTTGCTCAACATGGTGGCCCTGAGAGTTGTCAAAAGGTACCGTGAACAATATGAATAATCGTAGCGGGACAACCTCAGGTGCAGCGGCGTTGATCCAGAAAAGCCTGGCTCGGCGCTATCGAGCGGAGCGGCGCTTTCGCTGGTATGGCATTGCCGCCGTGGTTTTTGGGCTACTCTGCGTAGCAACGCTGTTTGTCGACATTATTGGCAAAGGCCACGGCGCATTTCGACAGACCTACGTGCACCTGAGCATCGACTATGATCGCGATGTGCTGGGCCTCAGCGCGATAGCCGACGCCAGTGAGCTGGCCCTGGCTGATTACCCCGCGCTGATAAAGCAGGCGTTGCTGCAGCGGTTTGGCGAGGTGACCGGTCGCGGTGCCAGGCGTGAACTCTCGGGGATGGTCAGTAGCAGCGCAGCTTATTTGCTGCAAGACAGATTGCGGGCAAATCCCAGTCTGTTGGGCACTACAGAAACACTCTGGTTGCTCGCTGATGATGATGTCGATACGTACATTAAAACCCTGCGTGATCGAGGCGGTGCTTTTACGGGGCGGGTCAGCGAGCAGCAGCAACTTTGGCTAAAAGAACTGCGCGACAACAAGGAGGTGCGCCTGCAGTTCAACTGGAATTTCTTCACCAGCGGTGACTCTCGAGAGCCGGAACAGGCTGGTATCGGCAGCGCGACCATGGGCTCTGCATTGACCCTGCTCATCACCTTGCTACTGGCCTTTCCGATAGGTGTCGCGGCAGCCGTATATCTTGAAGAATTCGCGCCAAAAAATGCCTGGACTGAGTTTATTGAAGTGAACATCAATAACCTGGCGGCAGTACCGTCGATTATCTTTGGTTTGCTGGGTTTGGCGATACTGATCAATTTTTTCCACGTGCCTCGATCCGTCCCGTTGATCGGTGGTCTGGTGCTCGCCATCATGACGTTGCCGACCATTATTATTTCCAGCCGTGCCGCCATTAAATCTGTGCCGCCGTCTATCCGTGAGGCGGCCATAGGCATCGGTGCTTCACCGTCGCAGGTGGTGTTGCACCATGTCCTGCCGCTGGCCATGCCGGGCATGCTGACCGGCGCCATCATCGGCATGGCGCAGGCGTTGGGCGAAACCGCTCCTCTGTTGATGATTGGCATGGTTGCCTTTATTGTCGATATTCCTGGCGGCTTTACCGATCCGGCGACGGTGTTGCCGGTACAGATTTTCCTGTGGGCAGACAGTCCAGAGCGGGCTTTTGTCGAAAAAACCTCGGCGGCGATTATGGTATTGCTGGCCTTTCTCATCACCATGAACACAGCTGCCGTTATGTTACGGCGCAGACTTGAGCGGCGCTGGTAGCCAACATGTCGCGGTCAAGATACAAGCGGCAGCCAGGGAAACATCTATGACGACGGTAAGTTTGAGTGCTCCGACAGAAAGCCTTGCCAGGGCAAAAACAAAGGTCGCGGATCCACTGCAACAGCAGTTGCTCGCGGAAAGCACGTGCGGCAAGCCCTTTGTCAAAGATCCAAAGATCTGCTCGCGTAATGTCAACGTTTACTACGGTGATAAGCAGGCTATTTTCGACGTGAGTATTGATATAGGTAAAAACGAAGTTGTGGCAATGATCGGCCCGTCTGGGTGCGGCAAGTCAACCTTCCTGCGCGCCATCAACCGCATGAATGACACCATTGATGGATGTCGTCTGGATGGTCAATTTTTGCTTGAGGATCAAAATATCTACGATCGAAAAATGGACGTGGTGGAGTTACGCGCACGTATCGGCATGGTGTTTCAGAAGCCCAACCCCTTCCCCAAATCCATTTATGACAACGTCGCCTACGGGGCAAAAATTCACGGTTTGACGAGTCGCCGGGTAGAGATGGACGAAATTGTCGAAACCAGCCTGCGCAAGGCGGGTTTGTGGGAGGAGGTAAAGGATCGCTTGCTGCAGCCTGGCACCGGTCTATCGGGTGGTCAGCAGCAGCGGCTGTGTATCGCGCGGGCGATTGCCATTAGTCCCGAGGTGATTTTGATGGATGAGCCCTGCTCCGCCCTCGACCCGCTGGCGACCGCGCGCATTGAGGAGCTGATCGCCGAACTGGCGGAGAACTACACCATCGTCATCGTTACCCACTCAATGCAACAGGCGGCACGCGTATCCCACCGCACCGCGTATTTTCATCTGGGTCGTCTTATCGAAGTAAACGATACCACGCAGGTCTTTACCTCTCCGGAACACCATTTGACCGAAGCGTACATCACCGGCCGGTTCGGCTAGAGAGGAGATGGTTATGGATAAACTAAATCTTGATCAACACATATCGCGGCAGTTCAACGAAGATCTGGAAGCGATCAAAAGCCAGATGCTGGAAATGGGCGGCGTGGTGGAAAAGCAGTTAACCGAGGCGGTTAAAGCGTTGGAGTCCGCCGATAGCCACCTCGCTGAACACGTGCTCCGTGTCGAAGACGAAGTCGATGAAATGGAGCGAAATATCGACGAAAATTGCACGACGCTGATCGCCCTACGTCAGCCTGCAGCGACGGACCTGCGCATGATAATGGTGGTGACCAAGTGTATTCGCGATCTTGAGCGTATTGGTGATGAAGCGCAGAAAATTGCCAAAATGGCCATTAAGTTGAGCGTCGATGGCGCGGCGCCCCGCGGCTATATTGAAATCCGCCATATCGCCAATGATGTGTGTGCCATGCTGAACGCTGCCCTTGATTCTTTTATGCGCTTTGACGCCACCGCCGCGATCAGCACCATGGCTCGCGATCGTCAAATCGATGAAGACTATAAATCTGCACTGCGCGAACTGATCACTTACATGATGGAAGATCCGCGCAGCATTACCCGGGTAATGAATATACTATGGGTGTTGCGCTCGCTGGAGCGGATTGGTGATCATGCGAAAAATATCTGCGAGCATGTGGTTTACCTGGTTAAAGGCAAAGATATTCGACATGGTCACCTGAAGGATATTGAGTAGTCTGCACTCGCCGCAATCAGGGCCGGAAAGCTGGCGCAACAGGCAGCACACATGACCAAATCCAGAGAGAAAAAAACAGTGGGTTTTCCCGGCTTTCCGTCGGGTGCGCTGCCCTTCCTTGAAGAGCTGTCCGCCAACAACAATCGTGAATGGTTTCAGGACAACAAACAGCGCTACGAAGACCTGGTGCGCAATCCGGCCCTCGATTTTATTGGCGCCATGGGCCCGCGGCTCGAAAAAATATCCACGCGGTTCGAAGCCATTCCAAAACGATCCGGTGGTTCCCTGATGCGGGTTTATCGGGATACCCGTTTCGGCTACGATAAAACACCCTATAAAACCAATATCGGCATTCAATTTCGGCATGCCCTCGGCAAAGATATTCACGCCCCGGGGTTTTACGTGCACATCGAACCCCACGATGTATTTGTTGGTGTCGGGAGCTGGCGTCCAGACAGCACATCGCTGGCTAAAATAAGAGCTCGCATCGTCGAGAAGCCCGATCACTGGCGCGAGGTGGTGCAAAACAAGGTGTTTGGACGCCATTTTGAACTGGTTGGTGATGCGTTGAAACGGCCACCCCGGGGCTATGACCGGGATCACCCCCTGATCGACGTGCTGAAACGTAAAGATTTTATTGCCATCAAGCGCCTGGGCGAAGCCGATATCCAAAGCCCCCGGTTTTTAGATGACGCGGTGAAACGCTTCCGCGACGGTTTACCGCTAATGACGTTTTTGTGTAAGGCACTGGAAATACCGGTTTAGCCTGGCCACGGTGGCTTCGTCAGGGCCGACTAAACCGGTGACCTGGGCCTGCTGGCTAGATCAGTTAATCAGGCCGGTTATTCCGGCCAGCGCGACAGGCCACCGCGCACCGGAGTTATGTCAGCCAATTGACGCTATTTGCGAATTGTGGTCTCATTGCGGCCTGACATGGGCGGCGCAATGACGCCCTTTCCGCATACAAAATATTCCTTTTTATAACCCATACCGCAGGTAAATTGTTAGCCGTTTTATTTGCGTCACTTAGAGGAAAACCTATGTCTGCAAGACATTCTCTAGATTTCCGAGACAAGGCTGCCATTGTCGGCATCGGCGAAACTGCTTACACGCGGGGTGCCGAGCGGCCGTCCGCGGAAATGATGCTGGAAGCGACACGCATTGCCATTGAGGACGCGGGCCTTAAACCCAGTGATATCGATGGCCTGGTGTTGCCGCCGGTGCTTATTACTGCCGAGGAAATTGCCGCTAATCTGGGTATCGAAGATCTGCGCTACAGCGTGTCGATCAATATGGGTGGCGCGAGCCCGGTCACTGCCTTGCAAAGCGCAGCAATGGCCATCGCTGCCGGTGTTGCTAAAAACATTGCGGTCACCGTGGGCTGGAACGGCTCATCGGCCTTGCGGCCCAAACCCAATGCGAAGTTTCCGGAAAGGATATCCATCCCGGCCCTTGAGCGCACACTGAGCGGTTATTACCTGCCTTACGGTAGCGCCTCCCCGGTACAAATGTACGCCTGGATCGCCATGCGCCACATGCAAACTTTCGGGATTCAGCACGAAGCCATGGGCGCGGTTGCCGTTGCGGCACGCCGACACGCGCAATTTAACGATAAGGCCATTACCCGCGGTCAGCCGCTGGATATGGAAACCTACCTGAAGTCGCGCTGGATTTCTGAGCCCTTCCGTTTGTATGACTGCTGTCTGGAAACCGATGGCGCCTGCACGGTTATTCTCAGCAGCGCCGACCAGGCCAAAGACCTGCGCCATCGCCCCGCCTACATTATGGCCGCAGCTGAAGGTCACCCCTACCCGGCTGATGACATTGCCAACCGCCCCGACATGTTTCATATCGGTTTGTCGAATTCGGCGCCCAAGGCGTTTGCCATGGCTGGCCTCAAACCCACCGATATGGACTTTTTACAGGTGTACGACTGTTTTACCTATGTTGTGCTCCTGCAGCTTGAAGCCATGGGTTTTTGTCCGCAGGGCGGTGCGGGTGAGTTTGTTAAGAACGGCACCCTCGAAATAGATGGCAAGTTCCCCACCAACACCCACGGCGGGCTGCACTCGCAGGCGCATGTCTGGGGCCTGAACCATGTGGTTGAGGCAACCCGTCAGTTACGCGGTGATGGCGGAGAGGTGCAGGTAAAAGATGCCGAAATTGGTCTGGTCACTGGCTGGGGTGATTTTGGCGATGGCAGCCTGGTGATCCTGAGGAGATAGAATAATGTTTGAGGAGACAGTTTAATGAGCGAATTTATTCCCAATCCTGCACCGCGACCCACTAACTACCTGGACGAGCAATTCTGGGGGCATTGCGCTGACGGTATTCTCAGTTTTCAGTGTTGTCTCAACTGCGAAACCTGGCGACATATTCCCCGCTACATGTGCGCCAGTTGTGGCTCCTCCGAGTGGGGCTGGCGTGAGTCAAACGGTCGTGGCGAAGTTTACACCTGGACCGTGTGTCACATGCCCATGTCGCCAGAATTTGACAAAATATTCCCCTACGCTGTCCTGGTCGTTGATATGGAGGAAGGCGTGCGCATTACCGCTGGCCTAAGGGATATGGATTACCAGGACCTGAAAGTTGGTCTGCCCATGGAGGTCGTTTTCGAAACGTTGGAAAACGGTGGCAAACTGCCGTTCTTCCGCCCACGCAAAAGCTAAATTTCCATGCCGTTGCTAGCGGCGGCTGTTGAAATGAAAGCCTGTGTGCAATGAAAAGGCAAACGCAGCTATGCGTAACGCCACGGCGCAACGCTAACGACCAGTGACACCATGCGATACAACCGCCGACGTAAGTCGGCGGTTAACCGGCACAGGCCATCCTGGTTAACGCCCTGATTAACTACCCTGGCCGACTGTCATGACGGCTGTGAGATGGCGCTAAAGCAATCAGCAATCGCGGGATGAATACTGCGACAGGCGAGTTGCTTAACAACGTTAACTTTCTCATAACACCGATACCTGATCGGTGTTGTTTAGTTCTAGTGTGGCTATACATAAAAGTGCGCCTCGGCTGTCAGCCAATGCGGACCGTGTAGCGGTGGGCGACAAAGGTGACTTAGTTGAGCGTCTCCGCTGCGACCACCCCGCTCGCTCTGATATAGTCCCAGTCCCATTGAGCTTGAATCCGCTCACCTGGCGTCGGCTAACGCAGGTTACGAAAGCTAAAATAACGGAGACCCAGTGCCATGCTAAACAAATTTGATGACTTCCCAATCCACCAAACGGCGGAGCCTATCGCCCACCCTGCTACCAGCGATCCCAATTTTTATGACCGCACCTGGTTCAACGGCTATGCCAAAGATGGCAGCTGGTATTTCGGTATTGGGATGGCGATCTACCCACATCTCGGCATTCTCGACTGCGCTTTCAGCGTGATAGAGAAAGGTGGACGGCAGCATTGTTTCTTTGGTTCCTGCCGCGCTCCCCTCGAGCGCACGGTGATGCAGGTCGGCCCCTTCAGTATTGAAGTGCTGGAACCGATGCGCCGCACACGCGTTGTGTTGCAGGACAATAAAACCGGTATTAGCTGTGACCTCACTTTTGCGACGCGCACTGCCGGTATTGAGGAGGCCCGACAAACCATATGGAGCGGTGCGCGGCGAGTCATGGACGCCACCCGCTTTGATCAGTTTGGTGAATGGTCTGGTGAAGTGAATTATCCCGATGGCAATATCCGGGTGGTACCGGCGCAGTGCCACGGCACCAAAGACCGATCCTGGGGGGTGCGCAACCTGGGCAAATCCGGCCCGGTCGGCGCGCCGCAACCATCGTCCTCGTTTTTTTTACTGTGGGCGCCGCTGTTTTGGGAGGACCATGTTTCCCTCGCCATATTCTTTGAAGGCTCCAACGGCGAAGCGTTGTGTCGAGAAGGCCTCACCGCACCGCTCTACAAGAGCGCCGCTGAGGTACCAGAAGGCGATGATCCCGGCATTGAAAACATGCCCGGTTTGGCGCATCGGCTGCAATACGTGCCAGGTTCGCGGTTAATTGCTGCGGCCGAGATAGATATGGTCAATTTGCAGGGCCATACTCGCACCATTTCTTTTGAACCACTGTTCAAGTTCCAGATGAAAGGTCTGGGCTACTTTCATCCGGTCTGGTGTCAGGGTGTATGGAAAGGTGAAATGGAAATTGGTGGCGAAGTATTTGATCCGGAGACGCTTGATCCAAACGAGGCGGCTAATTTGCACGTCCAGCAAGTTGTTCGGGTCACGGACGGAACCCGAACAGGTATGGGTGTGCTCGAACATGCCTGTCTTGGGCCGTATGCGCCCTACGGTTTTACCGACTTTTCCGCGGGCGCGTCTCTTTGAACCAACTGGTAAAGCGCTGTCGGGCGCAATCCTGATTGAAGCGCCGCGAAATACCTGGTTCGAGGGCGGCGCCGAATAATTTATGAATACGGTGACGACTAGTTCGGCAGGAGCCGTCGACAAACAGCCATGCCTGCAAGTTGCCGGATGCTGAATAGGCGGTTGGCAACGATGAGAGTCTTGTTAGTATCAGCAAATCAGTGGCCCCGCTAGCTTTAAGTGCAGTAAAGCAAATTTGATACGACGCTATCCGATACCAGGGCCAGATCAAATCATACAGTCTGCTCTCGCCCCGGCAGCAACCGGGCTAGCGCACCCATGGATTAAAAAGGGGTTGATAGGCGGCGAACGCAGTTACCAAGAGACACTGGCTATCTATATGTTAGGTCTTTAACGCCGATCCCAGCTTCTTGAGCGTGTAGTTGGCAGCAACCGCTATTACCGGCAAGCAACCCATCACCGTAACCACCGTTGCCCCGGTGGGCAGGTCCGCGACAAATGACAACCACAAGCCCACCGCACTGCCACAGATTCCCAAACACCATCCAAGCAGTAATTGCTTGCGTAGCGACTGACTGAGCAGGGACGCGCTGAAGGCTGGTATGATCAGAAAAGCGAACACCAGGAGCACGCCGGCAAGGTTAACTGCCAGCGTGATCACCACGGCAAAGGAAGCGAAAAATAAAAACTCCCAGAAAAAAACTCCCTTTGTCGCATCCGACTCATTAAACGAAAGGGCGTGAAAACGCCGGTAGTAACACAGGTGTAATGCCGTGAGTCCAGCGTAGATTGCCGCGACCAGGACGATTTCTGACCAGCGTACCCACAGGATATGCCCGTTGAACAAGCCTTTGAGCTCCTCCATGCCCTGACTAGAGCGACTTAGGACCACAATAGCGAGGGCTGTTGCCACCACATAGACACAACCGATGGTTACCTCCCGCGTGGTTTTGCCCGGCAGTTGCCGCAATTTGGCAAAGCCTGCCGCTGCCACCAACGTGGCGGCGAAGGCATAGACCTGAGCCATAATGCCGTGCGGCTCCTGACCTAGTAAAAAGGCAATGCTAATGCCCAGCGCTGCCACTTGAGCCAGCGCTAAATCGACAAAAATAATACCCCGCGCCAACACGTGTAAGCCTAGATAGGTGTGGGTGCCTATCATCAGGATACTCAAGGCAAACGCTGGCAACAGGATTATCCAGGCGTCCATGACCTAGGAGCTCCCTGTTTGAGTAAGGATCGTCACGATGCGGTCAAATAACTCAACATAGGTCTCTATTTGCGGTAGGGCCCCTACGGACTGGGGCAACACCGCGATCTGGATACCGGTTTGATCATGCAGATAGCGTCCAGAGCGCCGTTCGTAATAGGGCTCCATGATTAACAGATCAATCTGCTCGGATTTAATACGCTGAACCAACTGGCTTAAATGGGCGGCACTGGGCGCAATGCCGGGCATCGGTTCCACTTCATCGACGATGGAAAAACCAAAGGCATCCGCCAGGTAAACAAAAGAAGTGTGGTAGGCGACCACGGCCTGACCTCGTATAGGGGTCAGGGTCGTTTGCCATTCTTTGAGCTTTTGCTCCAGGGTTTGTTCGAAGGCGGCGAGTCGGGCCTGGTAATCGGCCTGGCCGGGAGGGTCCAGTTCGCCGAGCCGGGTAGTAATGGCGCGCGCCATACGCACTCCGTTGCGTGGATCAAGCCAGTAATGGGGATTGCCTTTTGCGTGCACATCCCCCATCGCCCGCGAGACCGGGCCAGTTATTTTTCCCAGCAGGGACACAACCAGGGACAGATCCAGATAACCCGCCGCGCCACGTTGTACGCGCCCATTGCGGGCCGATTGTAACAGGGGCGGCAGCCAGCCGATTTCCATATCGGCACCGATGAGAATTAGCAGCTCGGCTCGGGATACCTTGCGGATCATGCTGGGCTTGGCCTCGGCGAAGTGCGGGTCTCGCGTGCCCGGCGTCAGGCTCACGACGTCAACCGCAGCCCCGCCTATCGCGCGGGCGATGGCGGCCAGATCCTCTGTGGTGGTCACTACCCGCAAGGCTGCGTGGCTATTGGCCGCCCCCAGCACAAGACACAGCAATAAAGCGTGTTGGATAAATTGTTTCATTGCCATCTCCTAAAATGTGTGGGCTGAATGGCTGCCGAGACTGAATTCCATCTGTAAAAACAGCGAATCCGCGTTGCCGCCATCGAGGTGCTCGGCCCAGTCGCGATTGTATTGCAGGCGGAACTTACTGTACTCCGACGGATACCAGGTGAGGTTCGGTGAGAGGCGTTTGCGCCTGTCCCGGAAAGGGTCGTCATCGGTGCTGACGCCGCCATCGGCTTCGGCGAACTCCGCTCTTAATCCGGCTACCCAGCTGGGGCGAAAGCCCCATAGGGCCTGGCTGAAGAGTCCCCAATCTTTCAGGGTTTCCCGCGTGGGATCTGCTGAGTCGCCCGCTCCATAGCGCCGCTGTAATACTTCTGTGTGCCAGGAAACAAAAGGAAAGCCCCGCTGGACATAGGCGGGTTGCCATTTCAGGTAGACATCGGTGCCAATAATGGTGGTGTCCGTGGCGCGACCGCTGGCATTTGGCCCGATTAAACCCGAGAACCCCAGATTCATGCTCAGCGTGTCAGAGAGATCAAAACCGTTGAGCCAACGGGCTGAGTACAGGAGGTCGCTTTGGTCCCGCCCATCGCGGTCGATCAAAGCGTGACCGGCCATGGTTTCGGGGTCTGTCGGGTCTCCCCCTGCGCCTTCGGCGAGGAAGCTGGTGACCGTTTCACCCTTGGCATTTTGTGCGCCCAGGTATAATTCACTGTACCAGGAGGTTGGTGCCAACCATGACACTCGTGCGCCCTGGCTGCGCAAACCGTCACCACCAAAAAATCGCGAGAGTACAACGGGCTGATCGACAAAGGCCCAGGTATGGGGATGTTGCGGATTCTGGCGGCCAAACTCTGTGAAATACTGCCCGCCTTTGAGTTGCAAACCCCAGGGCAGGTGGCGTGTGGTCATAAAGGCTTCTTCCAGCTCTACTTCGGTTTCGCCTTCACTATCGATAAGAAAAATAATGTTGGCCTGGGCATCGAAGTAGGGATCGACCGTGGCGCCCAGTGACAGCTCCACATTTTGCACGGTAAAACCGTTGCGGTTGGGGTCATGACCACCGGCTTGCAGGCTTTCTAGTTCGTCGTTATCGGCATTGGAGCCGCCAGCCGCAAACAAGCCTGACAAGCCTATTTGTAAGGGGTTGTCGGTGTCTTTGGACGGTGCTTGCGTGCGGGCAAGCGAGTTGTTAGTAGTAGGGACGTTTTTCTCTTCCAATAGTTTCAACCGCTCTTCGAGAAGTTCAAGCTGGGATTGATAACGGCGCTGCATTTGTCGCGTTTGTTCTTTTAGTTCAGTTAGCTCTTGTCGCAAGGCCTGGCTGTTGTCTTCTGCTCTAGCGGGTAAGGAAGTTATAAGGATACCAATGGCCACTACCAATGGCACAAATCGATAAATGTGGCTGAACATAATGAATTTCCTAAGTCAATTTCCAGTAAACACACCACAGCACCAAGTCGTAGCCCGAGGCTATTACCGGCGACGGTGGCAGATACAATGTGAGAGAAAATGACTACAGGGGCGGAGCTCGCGCCTGCCGGGACCAGTTAACTGTGGTCCATGTGGCGGAGTGGGTGACGAAAATGACAAGTGGTATCAGGCTGCAGGAGAGTGGCGGAAGTGGCAGTGTGGGTAGCAAAGCCCCAGGCAGTTTGGAGAGCTGGCATTCCTGGTGGCCAACTGGTCCGGAACCCGAATCATCCCAATCGTGCAGTGAGACATGGATCGTCGACGCCAATATCGCAAAGGCCAGCAATAGCGCTATTGCGCTGCCGTGGCTAGAGGCTCTATTGCCTTGAGCGATCAATCCAGGCATGGGACTTGATATCTGGGCATTGGTTTGGGCATTGGTCTGGGTATTGGATACCGGGCTATTTGGCAGAGCAAGCTGCTTGCTAAGACTCGGGAAGTCTAAGGGTTAATTTTCGACAGGTCACGTCTTTGTTAAAATAAGGCTTCTTGACGGGAGGTGTCGGTACTGCAAAGCCAAATCAGTCCTTTGCTTGAGGTTTTCACGACCTGTGTTACGGTGACCGCCTGCTATCTAGCAGGAAACCTTAACCGGGTAATGTCCCTGGCGGGTCACGAGGGGGAACATCGCGAGCTCTAAGTTTCCGCCCCCTCGTCTTTCATGCCCAGCGCCTTCTGGGTCGCTTTGGGCAGGCCGCTGGGATCCAGCAGCGAGTTATAAAGTTTCAACCAATGGGTGTGCGCGAGTTGGTGCAGATGGAAAGCATTATCCATCGCCAGTTCACGACCCTGAGCGTCCTGACAGGCATTGATTGCCTTCTTGGTAAGCTTGAGGGCAAACCGCGATTTAGCAGCAATCTTCCGCGCCATCACCATCGCTGCTTCCTGCAATTCTTGCCGCGGCACCACCTGGTTGACCATGCCCAGGCGCAGGGCATCCTGAGCGCTGACGGAATCGGAAGTGAACAGCATCTCCTTGGCCTTGCGCGCGCCGACTTCCCAAAAGTGCGTGAAGAATTCAATGCCGCCGACGCCGAAGCTAACTGTCGGGTCGGTGAAGCTCGCGTCGTCCGTCGCGATAATCAGATCGCAGGGCCAGGCCAGCATCAGGCCGCCAGCGATACATTTTCCCTGTACAGCGGCAATGGTCGGTTTCGGGATATTGCGCCAGCGCTCGCTAAAACCCAGATAGATCTCTTCCTCGCGACTCATCTGCGCTTCGGCGCCCGCGCAGGTAAACCCACACATTGTGCCGACAGTGGTGTAATCGTGCATATTCGCGTGCCAGTTCTTTTCACCAAGATCGTGACCAGAAGAGAAATGCTTGCCGTTGGCCGCGAGGATAATCACCCGGATATTTTCATCGTGAGCAGCGCGATCGAAGGCGTCATTCAGTTCATAGAGGAATTGCGTGTCCTGTGCATTGGCTGTTTCCGGTCGATTGAGCACAATGCGCGCAATGCCATCTTCAGGCGTCTCATAGAGGATGTAGGCCGGTTCTGTTTTTGTGTCCATGGTGGTTCCAGAGAGATTGAAGTCACGGGAGCATAAACTCACTTTTTCACGCGGTCTACTCCGTCAGACCTCGACTTCTGGTCGGTTGCCGTTTTAGCTTCGGGGGTTAGGTGTTGCGAAAGCCTCACAGCCGTCGAGTCTAAGCTGACATCAGCGCTACGGATGAGCTAGAGCTGTACGTGACTGGCGCTCTGGTGGCCCCGTCGGCAGCTTTCAGTACTACAGGCTATAAAAAGCCCTATACAAAAGCAGGGTTTGAAGCCCTGCTTTTGTATTGTAATACCTCGTTTGTGAGTTTAATTATGCGTGAGACGTCCGCTATCAGGCGGCCTTTATACCAAGCTCCCGCATCGCTTCACGATCACAAACCGGCGCACGTCGGGTGCCGTGCGCCAACTTGACTGAGCCGGTCTCCCGCTCAAACGAATCTACCAGGCCGATTTCTTTGGCGTATTCGCGAATAGCCGGTAGTACCTCCCGGCCCAACAACTCAATGGAGCGGTTGCGCTGCTGGTCGCTGGCCACGCCCTGTACGCCAAAGGCGGTAAAGGAACCAGGACGAATGACACGCAGGATGGCTTTGATTTTGGGAATGACCTGGTCGGGTGTGCCACAGACAATCTGCAGGTTTTCCTGAGCCCGCTGATAAGAGGACAGGAGTTTTTGTTTGACGATATCGAAATCTTGCTCCTCCTGCCATTTGCCGCTGCGCGAGGCGTCGAGTTTTTCCTTGCCGATACCCAGCCATGAACTGCCGGGTGCGGCTTTCGCCATCATGCGAATGGCCCCTTTCGAGTTATAACCGGGGGGTAAGGTGTGTTCGGGACGGCTAAAGCCATTCTGTCCACCGCCAAAAGTGTAACCCCGGCCAATTTCCTGGGCTTCGGCTGCGTTATCCGAAACAAACAAAGGCAGTAAATAGCCGAAGTTTTCTGAGCCCGCCTGGTAACCTAGTTCGGCGGCTTTATCGGCGTACATGTCCCACAGGTCGCAGGTGGCGCCGAGCGCAGAACCGAGACCGAGATAGGGGTAGCGTTTTTCGGCGCACCAGAGCACGGTTTCGGGAGACAGCACACCGGGAATCCATTGCTGTGGATAGGGTTTCTGATAGGGCAGCACCCAGGGGTTTACGTGGCGGTAATGGAAATGCTTGCCCTCGTAGCGCCAGGGTCCTTCTCTGGTCCAGGCCTGCAGGATAAAATCGTGGGCTTCATTGAACATTTCCCGGTTGTAGGCCGGGTTGGCGTTGTTAAAAAACTGCTCGCTGCCCGCGCCCCTTACCCAGCCGGAGATGAGACGGCCATAGGACAGGTTGTCGATGGTGGCGAGCTCCTCAGCGACGCGTAGCGGATGCTTGACCACGGGCAGGGGGTTGCCGATAAGAATAATTTTTGCCTTGCTGGTGGCGCGCGCCAGCACAGCGGCCTCGATATTGATAACACTGCCCATGCAATAAGGGTTGCCGTGGTGCTCGTTAAGGGCGAGCCCGTCAAAGCCCACCTCTTCGGCCAGGCAGTACTCGTCGATAAACTGGTTGTAGTCGTGAGCGCCTTTTTTTTCGTCGTAAAGGCTGTTAGGGCAGCCAAAAAAGGCCTTGTTTTTCAAGACGACATCTTCGTCGATGTGTCGGTATGGGCGCTCCGTAAAATAAGCAAGTTTCATGTCGGCAATCCTCTCGTCAGGTGATAGGGAAAATTGTGTCGTATAGCCGGGGCCCCGGCAATACTTGTCGGGGCGTTCACCAAGGGCGTGCCGAGAACGTTCCTGTCAATACACCCCTGTTAGCAATGGTCAGGCGGCCCCGGGCTCCGCACAGCTGGAACCTGGATGACAGATTGCTGGCATGACATCAAAACCCACCACAAGATTAAACGGCAACCTGCGACTGAGATGGTGACCATGTCGATATAGCTAACTGGCCTGTGTTTTCGGCGCAACAAGCGGGGTTTTCGGTGCAACCGGTGCGGCTTTGACCACCACCGCTCGATACCGCCGCAGGGCACTACCATCCAGTGGACCAATGTGCGTTGATAGCGTTATTTGTTGCCCCGCCCGCAAAGTAACGGGGACTTCGACGAACGATGCGGGGCCATTGAACAAAGTGGCGATGGCTTCACTGATCTGTACAACGACGCCGTCAACAGCCGTAGCGCTTTGATTTTGAACGCTTAGCTGCAGCATGCCCCCCGCACCTAGCGCCAGCGACGAACGGATATATTTGCTGGGGGCTTCGCTGAGTTGCAGCTCAGCGAGCCGTGTTCTGGCCTGCTGGCCGATGTCGCCCGGCGCATTGGCGGCCTCCTGATAATAGGTGATAGCTGTTTGCCTCTCGCCGCGCGCCGCAGCTATATCGCCCAGATACAGGCTGGCAATGGGTGTTGGCAGTAGCTGATGACTTCTTAGCAGGTCACTATGGGCTGAGTTACTTTTGCCCTGCTGGAAGTACTGAATTCCTCTGGCGAGGTGATGGCTAAAAAAATCAGGGTTTCTGCTGATCGCGGCGGAATAAGCCTCGATGGCTTTGCTGTCATCGCCGAGCATTTTCCAGGCGTGGCCGCGCAGCTCCCAGAACTGACCTTCCCGAGGCTGGATGCGGATGGCCTCGTCCAGCAAACTCAAAGCCTCCTTGGGGGCTTTATCCTGGAGGGCTTTCATGGCTTTGTCCTGGGCCTCATAGGCGGGTTGATCACGTTTTAGCCGAGCGACTTTTCTGGCAAAGATCTCACGGTTTCTGAGGCCGCCGGGTGGCAGTGTTTTAGCTTTCGCGACATTGGCATTAACCCGCCCCTGGGAAGGTGGATGACTGGCAAACAGGCCCGCTAGAAAGTCTTGCTGGCGGTCTTTGGACAGCTCGACAAATTTTTCCTGTAACACCACGGCCCCATACGGGTCGTAACCGGCGCGGGCCATGTACTCCATGCCGTAAGCGTCCGATTCAAGTTCAGCTTCGCGACCGTAGCGAGACATCCAGGCTGATGTGCCCACCTGTGCTGCAAGGCCACCCAGCGGGCTGCCGCCGGTGGCGGTGTCGAGCACCTGCAGGCCGATACCGGCCAGCATGCCGCGGGTCATTTGGGTGGCGCTGTGGCGAGCGGCGGCGTGGACTATTTCGTGGGATAACACGGCAGCCAGTTGCGCTTCATCTTCCAGGTGGAACAGCAGGCCTCTGTTCACGGCGATCTTGCCACCAGGTAGCGCCCAAGCGTTGGGTACAGAGCTGTTCAACACAACAAATTCGTAGGGTAGCTGGGGGCGATCGCTGACGCGAGCGAGTTTTTGACCAACCTCGTCAAGGTAGGTCTGAAGCTCGGGATCCATATAGTACTGGCCACCCTGAGATTGTTGGGCCGACTGGTATTGCTGGGCACCTATCACCACCTCCTGATCGGGAGAAATCAGCGAGAATTGCTGCTGACCGGTAACGGGGTTGACCGTACAGCTTGTTATTGAAGAAAACAGGATCACTAAGGACAGTGTGCGCAACAGGCGGTTCAATGCAGGGTTCCTTTTCTGGAGGGGGACGACGGGTATAATGTTACGCTAACGTACGGCGTTTGCACCGAAGGATTATAGAAAATGCTAATGGTCATTTCTCCCGCAAAAAAACTGGATTTTGATGCTGCTCCGGTCACGCAGGTCTTTACGACGGGAGATTATCTTGATGACGCAGAAGTTTTGATAGAGGCGTTGCGGGAACTGTCTCCGCCCCAGGTCTCTGAGTTGATGAAAATCAGCGATAAATTGGGTGATCTCAATTTTGGCCGTTACCTGAATTGGGACAAAGACCTCAACCTTGACAACGCCCGACAGGCTTTACTGGCTTTCAGGGGTGACGTGTACGTTGGGATAGACGCTGATACGTTGTCAGACAAAGATCTGAACTGGGCTCAAAGTCGGCTGCGAATTTTATCCGGGCTGTATGGCCTGCTGCGCCCGCTAGACTTGATCAAACCTTATCGGCTGGAAATGGGTACACGCTTTGCCAATGACCGTGGCAAGGATCTGTATGAGTTCTGGGGCACCAAAATCACCGACGGGCTGAACACGGCGCTGAGCAAGGCTTCCAGTGGGACTCGGAACAAGCCGCAGGAGCCCGTGCTGATTAATCTGGCGTCCAATGAATACTTTAAGGCTGTACAGACCGACGCGCTAAAGGCGGACGTAATCACCCCGGTGTTTATGGACTGGAAGGGCGGCAAATACAAAATTATCAGTTTTTACGCCAAGAAAGCCCGTGGCCTGATGGTGGGTTATGTCATTCGCCATCGCATCGAAGATGTTGAGCAGCTGAAACAGTTCGATAGTGAAGGCTACGCATACAACGCAGCGATGTCCTCGGCCCGACAATGGGTGTTTACCCGTAAGCTGTGAGGGCGCCTGAAGACCATCTTCCGATTACTAATCACCGATCTGCTGCGATGAATCTTCCGTTTTCCCAGGCCTGTGAGAACAACAAACAGCCGATACTGGATGTTTTGCAGCGGGTTTTTGTCGGGCGTCGACAGATACTGGAAATTGGCAGTGGCACCGGCCAGCATGCGACATTTTTCGCGCCGCAGCTGGCCCCGGCGATCTGGCAAACCAGCGATCGGGCCGACAATCACCAGGCGATTAACGCCTGGTTAACGGAACGTCCGGCGGCCAATCTACGTGCTCCGCTGGTGCTGGACGTGGACATGGCGCAATGGCCGACCGAGGGCGTTGTTGACGCGGTTTTCACGGCTAACACCTGCCACATCATGGCCTGGTCAAGTGTCGAGAATATGTTTGCAGGCCTTTCTGTCACGCTGGCAGTTGGCGGGGTGCTAGCGATTTACGGGCCGTTCAACTATGACAATCAATACACCTCAGAGAGTAATGTGCGCTTCGATAGCTGGTTAAAGGCACAGGCCCTGCATCAGGGCATCCGGGACTTTGGCGCTGTCAACGATCAGGCGAGTGCCGCCGGGATGGCTCTGCTGGAAGATAATACGATGCCGGCGAACAACCGATTGCTGGTCTGGCTTAAAACTCGGTGAAAGTCGTAAGGCGCTGGCGGCTCCTCCTGGGACTCGTTAGCGATCAATTTTTGTAAACTTCGAACCCTCCAGGTTGAGGTTAAACATCAAGCCTTCGTTGGAAAAAATGAAACCGATAATGGGTTGTCGCGCGGTGTTGGTGTCAATAGCCTCGCCCGCGCCGAGGCTGGCAATGGCGACACTGCCATCGACGCCCGCTTCCCAGCCCTTGCTGTTGCGAAATTTGTTCAGGGCTTCATCCGTCATAAACAGGATGATCTGGGCCTTGCGCTGTGCGCCGACCTGCAGACCAATCGAGGCTGCCGCGGTACTGTAGTACGCGACACTGGCGCCGCCGATGCGCAGGACACCTTCGCCGTATTCACCACCGATGCCAAAGCCGGCTTTGTAGACTTTGGGAAAGACCAGGATGCCACGGGCGCGGGCAGCAAGTTTATGCCCCGCAGGTGAGTGTTGTCGAAACTCGGTCAGGGCCTGATCCGTATAAGCATTGATTTCTTCTTTGCTGGCGGCGAGCGCGGGCAGGGTGATCAGGGACACCAGCAGCGTGGTCAGGGACAAAAGAGTTTTCATATGGTTTCCGTGCAGTTGGCTGTTTGGTCTCTGGTTATTTGGCATCCAGTTATTATTTTGTGGCCGGTTAATCCGTGGGCCCTGTTGCCGGAATGTGGGCAGTAGAACCAGCCGATATCTCCTGCCGGTAGGGTAGCACCGATCGTGCGTTGGCAATATAGCGGGCGTTGTCGCGCCGTTCATCGGCAACAAATTTTGCGATGGCCTCGGCAAAACCAGGGTGTTTTATCCAGTGCAGCGAATGGGTTGCAACGGGTTCAAAGCCTCGTAACACTTTGTGCTCGCCCTGGGCGCCCGCATCAAATTTTTGCAGGCCATTGGCGATGGCGTAGTCAATACCGCTGTAATAGCAAAGCTCAAAATGCAGGCAATCGTATTCCTCTATACAGCCCCAGTAACGGCCATACAGGGTAGACGTGTCGTGAAAATACAGCGCACAGGCAATGCGCCTGCCGTCCCTGCTGGCCACGGCCATAACAATATCGTCGGGCATGGTCTGGCCGAGGCGCAGGAAAAAATCGGCGGTCAGATAGCCGCCACCGCCACTGCGCTTGAGGTAGGTGGTTTGGTACAGGTGGAAAAAGAACGCCCACAGCTCTGCGTCGATGTCCGCACCCTTGAGCATTTGCACAGCGATGTCCTGAGCGATAATGCGCTGCCGTTCGCGCCGCACCATTTTGCGTTTGCGCGATACAAAGGTGGCGAGAAAGTCGTCAAAACATTGGTAACCGCGGTTGAACCAGTGGAACTGCACACCATCACGTTGCATTAGCTGGGGATGTTTAAAATTGGCCAGCGTCGACGCATCGGGAAACAGTAAGTGCCAGCTGGATGCATCGATCTGGTGAGCGTGATCGATAACCTGGCTGATCAGTTGTGCACACAGGGTGGGTTGATCAACGCCATCGGCAAAACGAACCCTGGGCCCGGTGGCGGGGCTAAAGGGAATCGCGGAGACCAGCTTCGGGTAGTAATGCAGGTTGTGGCGTTGATAGGCATTGGCCCAGGCCCAGTCAAAAACATATTCGCCCCAGGAGTGATCCTTGCGATAGGTTGGCATGTAGGCCAGGGTTTGCCCGTCTTTTTCAATACTGATGTGTTCCGGTAACCAGCCCGTGTTGCGACCGACACTACCGCTGGCGGCGAGGGCTTGAAGAAAGGCGGGCTTGATGAAGGGGTAGTTGGTCACGGCCCGGACAATAGCATTGCAGTCAGGCGGCTTCAAACTGACAGGTGAAGGTGGAGCCTTTGCCGGGTGCGCTCTCAATGACGAGCTTGCCGTGGTGGCGGATCAGCACATGTTTAACAATGGCGAGGCCAAGACCCGTGCCGCCGGACTGTGTTGCCCGACCGTCGTCCGGGCGATAAAACCGCTCCGTTAGCCGGGGTATATGTTTGGGGTCTATACCCCGGCCGGTGTCGCTTACCGCGACACAGACCGCCCCTCCCGTATCCGCGAATTTGATGGTTATATCGCAGCCCTGGGGGTTATGTTTGACAGCGTTGTATACAAGATTCGAGAAGGCGCTGTGTAACTCCTTGCTGTCGCCCTGAACGGTTAGCGACCTGTCGCCATCACAGCGTATCTGATGTCTGCCCCGACTCAGCACCCTGGCATTGTCGATGATCGGCCCGAGCAGGGCTGCCAGCGTGACGGTTTCCGGGCTTGATGCCGGTGTTGATTCCAGCCGCGACAGGGTCGTCAGATCGGCCGTGAGCAGGTTCATACGCGTTGCCTGCGCCTCCATTTGTGTTAACGCCTTTAGCCAGGCAGGCGGCAGCGCTGTCAGATCGCTGGTTTGCTGCAGGGTTTCCAGATAGCCGGTTAGCACCGTCAAGGGCGTTCTCAGCTCGTGAGAGATATTGGCGACAAAATCTTTGCGCATATTCTCCAGTTGGCGCACTCGCGTCACGTCTTGCACCAGCAGGGCGATCTCGTCGCGGGCAAAAATAGCGGCGGAAAACTGCAAGATACGTTGTTGGTTGCGCGGCGCGGGGAGTTCGATGGGCAGGGTGAAATCGGCGTGGTGCAAGTAACTGACAAAGGCAGGGGCGCGAACCAGGTTGGTGATGGGCTGATGCAAATCGTCGTCGCGCAGCCCCAGCAGTTTTGTTGCCGCCGGGTTCCACCAGTCAAGGCAGCGTTCGGCGTTGATAATAATTAACCCTTCATCAAGAGCCGTCGTCAGATTGCGGATTCGCCTGACCAGCGCGCGGTACCTGTTTTTGGCGCGGACATTGCGTTTTTGCAGGCGATAGAGCTGGTCTGATATGTCACCCCAGACGCCGCTGGCCTCGGGCGGCAGCCCCGCACCGCCCTGTTCTAACCACTGGTAAAGCCGAAGAATCTTGAGCAGGGTCCAGGCCATGTAAAGGCCGCCGCCGACCAGTAGCGTGATGAGAATGTGACCATTGAAAAACCCGGCGATGCATAGCGCTGTAGCCAGCAGGGCGATGCGCGATAGCTCAATACGTAACCCTTGCTGCAAACCTATGCCTCGATGAATTTCTGCGAAAACCGGTAGCCGGCGCCGCGCACAGTCTGGATAAAGCGGTCGTGATCTGCAACGCCCAATGCCTTGCGCAGTCGGCGGATGTGGACATCGACCGTGCGTTCATCCATGTAGACATTGCCGCCCCAGACGTGATTGAGAATCTGGTCGCGGGAATAGACTCTGTCCTGGTGGGTGAGGAAGAACCCCAGCAGGCGATACTCGGTGGGTCCCATCGCAACGGTTTGATCGGCAATACTCACATGGTGACTGACCGGGTCGTAGATGAGCTGGTCAACGTGGATGGGCGCTTCGGTTTCGACCGGGTCTTTGCGTCGTAACAGCGCGCGGATACGGGCGATCAGTTCGCGGGGGGAAAAGGGCTTGGCGATATAGTCGTCCGCCCCGGCATCGAGACACTGCACCAGGTTATGCTCCTCGGTTTTGGCGGTAAGCATAATAACCGGGATCCTGACGGTGAGTTGATCACGTCGCAAACGGCGCAACAATTCCAGTCCGCTGGTGCCGGGCATCATCCAGTCGAGCAGCACGATATCTGGACTGTCATCGATAATCAGGGTGTGGGCGTCGCGGGCATTGTCCGCTTGTAGGCATTGAAAATCGGCTATTTCCAGCGCTGTACACACCATATCTCTGATGGCGGATTCGTCGTCAATAATAAGAACCGTGGCTTCAGTCATGTTGGTAACAACCTTTCGCAAAAATGTTGCTGGTTATTAGATGACGGCTGTATGACGTCAGTATGACAGCATTATATCGAGCGCCGACAAAGCGTAGGCTTTGGCGGACGCAGACGTATCCAGCACGATGGCCAAAAACATCGCCATACCGACCCAGTTATTATTGCGAAAGGCTCTGAAACAGGCGGCGGGTTCCCGGTGTCTGGCGATCATCTGTTGGTATACAAACAACATGGCAATGATACCGACACCAACGAAAAACCACGCGCCACGGCCAAAATTTTGCCCGGTCAGCACCAGGGCCAGCACGGTGAGCCCCTGGAGCATCCCAATGATGCTTAAATCCATATCGTCAAACAGAATGGCGGTGGATTTAACCCCTATTTTCCTGTCGTCGTCACGATCAACCATTGCATAGAAAGTGTCGAAAACCACGGTCCACAGCACGACGCTGACGTAAAACACCCATATCTGGTTGGGAATGGAGCCGGCTTGCGCGGCGAAAGCCATGGGAATTGCCCAGGCCCAGGCGGCGCCGAGCACAACCTGTGGTAAGTGGGTGTGGCGCTTCATGTAGGGGTAAGCAGTGGCGATCGCGACACCACCCAGAGATAACAGGATGGTCAGGGTGTTGGTCATCAGCACCAGCAGGAAGGCGGCCAGGCACAGTGCTATAAACAGCCCCAGTGCCTCGCCTGGTTTAATCCGGCCGTCGACAAGGGGCCGATAGCGGGTGCGTAGAACCGCGCCATCAATGTGGCGATCCGCGTAGTCGTTGATAACACACCCGGCGGCGCGCATGACAATCACACCGAGCACAAAAATAATCAATATATCGACCGACGGCACGCCATCGGCAGCGAGCCACAGCGCTGACAGAGTGGGCCATAGCAACAGCAAGGTGCCGATGGGCTTATCGAAGCGCATCAGCTCAAGGAAGTCTCGCAGTTGCCCCGCTATGGTGGACATGTTTATCGCCGCTATGGTTTAGGCGGCCTATTGTAAGGGCAAAATGTCGGCAGAAATATCTCGCCGACCAGCAGGGGTTTTGCCTTGATATAAAACACCGAGCGTCGCCCCCATAGCGAATGCTCATGGTGGCTGGCAACGCCGGGCACGGAGAGCTGTGTTGGGTTGATGCGGCTGATTTGCATGGCGCCGCGGCGCATGCCCGGATCGGCAAAAAGTAAGGCACCCAGGGGTCGATGATCGAGTTTTCGCCAGCATCGCTGCCGACCGGTGAGGCTACTGAGGGGCAGTACACTGCGCGCGTAGACCCAGGGCTGCTCGTTGCCCAACAGCAAGACTTCACGAACCAGGGCGAGGTGTCGCTCGGGCATCTGTAGAATCCGCCGTTCTGAAAGCTGCGGTCGAGCAACGTGCTGGCGCAGGATCTGCACACGAAAAGCGCCATGGCTGGCGGCCACAAGGCGTCTGGTTAGAGAGCCCTGATCAAACAACCAGTCTCGCCACGGGGCAGGAATGTCCGCATTCGAAACGACCGAGCAATCCCGCCACACCGGCTCGATTGCTCCAGTTGCATCGGTTACTACAGTTGCATGGCGAGGTCCGGGTAGGGGCAAAGCTTTACTCCTGGCTAACGTGCACGCAGGGCGGCCCTGATCTGCGCGCCGTAAAACCGGCTGACGCTGCTCAAATAGCAGGATATGCAGCCGATTATAACGATTAAAGAGAGTAGGACAGGCTGAAAGAGCCGTACTGGTGGTGATGGGGCTGCTGCTCGAACTCGCGAGTCCGAATGACCCAGGCAAAGGATGCCTTCCATTGTCCGGTTAAAAAGCTGATACCTGCCGATAAATCCGCCACCTGCTTTTCCTTGCTGACACTGTGGCTGTCGCGGAACGTATTGCCATCCAGGAAAATGTCCTGGGCAACCAGGCGCGCGTCGGCAGAGACGAAGGCATGAATGCCGTAGATCAATGCGCCACTTTTGCGGCGGCGCGGATCACCGCGGCCAGGTGCGCTGTTGTCGCCGCCCGGACGCACGGCGGACGTGCCGAAATCATCGGGCAGGTCGCGGCCGATACGGTACTCGGCGCCAACGTTCAGGTAAGTCGCAACGTTGCCGAGGCTGATACCGCCATGACCGATAAAGTCGTGATGCAGCCAGCCGACGATGGGCCCGCGAAAGAGGCGCTGCTTGTGCTCATATAGCAGGGTCAGCGCCGGCTCGTTTTCGAGTTGATTGTCCCACCCGTTGTACTTGTCGAAACCGCGTATATCGTGAATAGTATCTTGGGCCTGCTCACCAAGCGCAGCCGGACCCACGACACCCAAATAGATTTCAATGGAGTCCAGCTGGGTTTTGCTGCGCGTATGGTAACCAAAGCCGGTGTAAAGATAGCCCGCATAGGGGCGCTGGTCGGGCACCAGTTCGCTAGCCAGTACATTACTAGGCGTGTACATTAGCTGCCCAAGACTGATCACCAGATTGTGTTCCAGGTTAGCCTTCAGGTGGTTAAAGAACCGCAGATTTTTATTGACCGCGCGGACCCAGGCCGGGAATTCCGGGTCGCTTAAATACGACGTGGTATCAGGGGACACCCAGGATACGCGAATGCCATTGGTGTAATTTTGATCCGTTTCGCCGAACAGATCGTTTTCAAGGTACAGATTGATTGTCCACGGGTCTTCAGCAGCCGATGCATTCGTGGCGACGCTGGCAGCCAGGCAGAACAACAAGGGCAGTAATCTGAACATACAGGTTTCCTGAAAACGGGGTGGCGATTATCCTCTCTCTCGCATGGCATGAAAAGGCATTAGCCCTCTGGCGCTGGCAAGTCTGTTTCGGCCGGGTCAGTGGCGCGCCCTATCCTGGAGCAAATAGTAATCTACGTTTCATATTCAATATTGTTTTAGCATCACTGTTTTATCGTTCATAACCGCAAGGGGAAATCTCATGGCAACAGCCGATAACCACTCATACGAAACGCTCGCCATCGACCACCGTAACGGCGTTGACTGGCTGACGCTCAACCGGCCAGACCAGTTCAATGCCATTAATCAGAAAATGACCGACGAATTACTCGATTATTTTGGCGCGCTCTATTTCAAGCATGAAGTCAGGGTGGTGGTGGTGCGCGGCGCCGGCAAGCATTACTGCTCTGGACTAGACCTGAATGATGCTGGCCACTTTGCCACCAGCAACCCGGCTGGCATGCGCGGACAACGGCTGATTTCAGAAATTATTATGCGCATGCGGCGCTGCCCCCAGCCGATTATTTCGCTGATGCAGGGTGCTGCTACGGGTGGCGGCTTTGCCTTTGCGCTGGCCAGCGACGTACGCTACGCCGCTGAGGGCGCGCGAATGAACGTAGCCATGGCGAAAATCGGTTTGACCGGTTGCGATATCGGCATCAGCTATTTTTTGCCGCGGGCCGTTGGCACATCCAATGCAGCAGAGATGATGATGGGCGGACGTTTTGTCGATGCCAATAAAGCGCTGCGGATCGGCCTGGTTTCCGACGTGGTTCCGCTGCAGGACCTGGAAGCCACCGGCCAGACTCTGGCCGACGAAATGATTGCCATGTCCCCCATGGGCTTACGGCTGACCAAGGAGGGCTTGAATGTATCGCAGGATGCGGCCTGTCTTGAAGCCGTGGTGGCCATGGAAGATCGTGGGCAGGTGCTTTGCATAGCGCCCTTTCTTGAAGAAGGCGCGAATGCTTTTCTGGAAAAGCGCCCCGCTAACTTCAATGACGGGTAAATCAGGGCAACGACAGGTAAACCACGGGCACAGGAACGGCGCGCAGGCGTTTAGATCAGCTTGTTAGCCTGTACGGCTATCCGCGCACTGGGCTGGATCAGGGCGCTGGCGCATACGCCGTTAAGCTAATAATAAAAGCGATAGTGATAATATAAGGTAGGGAGTCGCACTTGGATGATAAGCCGGGGCTGGTAGAGCAGGTCGACGGGGATGACTCGCACAGCCAGTTTACGCTGCTCAAGTCGCGACGCTTCCTGCCGTTTTTTCTCACACAGTTTTGCGGCGCGCTGAACGATAACCTGTTTAAAAGTACCCTGCTGGTGATCCTGGTTAGTACCGGGATTGCCGGTGTCGGGGCAGATACCGCCGCGCAAACCAATCTGCTGGTTAATCTGGCGGCGGGGCTTTTTATAATGCCATTTTTTCTGTTTTCGGCGCTGGCCGGACAGCTCGCCGACAAATATGAAAAATCTGCGATTATTCGCCGTATAAAGTTTGCTGAAATTATTATCATGCTCGGCGGTTTTGCGGCGCTGTGGTACAGCGAAATCTGGTCGATGCTGCTGGTACTGTTTGCCATGGGTACCCAGTCGGCATTTTTTGGCCCGGTGAAATATTCCATCATGCCGCAGCATCTGGCGACGGAAGAGCTGGTTGGCGGCAACGCCCAGGTGGAGATGGGCACCTTTGTCGCTATTTTAATAGGCACCATCGTTGGTAGCCTGATGGCCGGTGCTGATCAACCCGCGATACTGGTTGGCATGACTGTAGTAACGGTGGCCATAGTGGGCTGGCTGTGCAGTCGCGCCGTGCCCGAGGCTGTTGCCCAGGCACCCGGTCTGACCCTGGATTTTAACCTGTTCCGCGAAGGCCGGGTGTTATGGCAGCTAGCCAGTGAACGACGTTCGGTGTTGCTGGCGATTACAGGTATTTCCTGGTTCTGGCTGGTCGGCGCCAGTTACCTCACCCAGGCGCCGAACTTTGCCGTGTCTCATTTAGGCGGTGATCCAGGGCTGGTGGCCCTGCTGCTGTGCGGGTTTACGGTGGGCATCGCCACGGGTTCATTACTCTGTGAGCGTATGAGTGGCCACAAGATAGAAATTGGCCTCGTGCCACTGGGCGCTATCGGCATGAGCCTGTTCGGAATCGACCTGTTTTTCTCGGCGCACAGTTACCAGCATACGGGCGTGGTGGGTGCGCTGACATTTTTTGGGCAGCCCGGCGCTATTCGGGTGCTGCTTGATCTTGTGCTGATTGGTCTGTTTGGCGGCTTTTACATTGTGCCTCTGTACGCGATGGTACAGGTGCGCACCGACGAGACGAAACGGGCCCGCGTTATCGCCTTTAACAATATTCTTAACGCATTTTTTATGGTGATCTCCAGCCTGCTTGGCATCATCTTTCTCGGCGCGGTGGGTATCGATATTCCGACTTTTTTTCTGGTCATTGCGTTGATGAACATTGCCGTCGCGGTGTTTATTTTTCAGCAAGTGCCCGAATTTTCCATGCGCTTTCTGATCTGGCTACTCAGTCACAGCATGTACCGCGTGGAGCACCGGGGGCTGGACAATATTCCCGAAACCGGTGCGGCGTTGATTGCCAGTAATCATGTTAGCTACGTCGATGCGCTGCTTATAGCAGGCGCGGTGCGCAGGCCGGTTCGATTTGTAATGTACAAACCGATATTCGACATACCGGTGCTCAATTTTATTTTTCGCACCGGCGGAGCGATCCCCATTTGCTCGCCAAAAGAAGATCAGGCTGTGTACGATGCAGCGATGGAAGCCATTGCACAAGGCCTCGCTAACGGCGATTTGCTCTGTATTTTCCCCGAAGGCAAATTGACCCGAGACGGTGAGCCAGATGAGTTTAAGTCGGGTATTGAGCGCATAATTGGCCGCACGCCAGCGCCGGTCATCCCTATGGCGTTGCAGGGCTTATGGGGCAGCTTTTTTAGCCACAGCGGCCCCGGCGTATTTAAAAACCCGTTCCGCCGTCTGTGGAGCCGCGTTGGGATTGTTGCCGCCGAGGCAGTGGCACCGAGCGCGTTATCCGCGTCGACCCTGCGGCAGCAGATTCTCGCCATGCGGGGTGCGCGCAAATAAAAGGCCACGCGTGAACCTGACCGCAGCGACGCTAAGCCGGGCTATACCAAACAAACAATTGATAGGGGCATAACAAGACATGACATTATCGACGAGAATTTTGCTGGGGATGGTGTTTGGCGTTGCCCTTGGCGCTCTGCTCAGCGTGTTGTCTGCGGAGGTGGGTGGCCTGACCGCTACCATCGCGGCCTGGCTGGTTAACTCGGTGTTTGACGTGGTCGGCCAGATATTCGTGGCCTCACTCAAGTTACTGGTGGTGCCGCTGGTCTTTGTCTCGCTGGTCTGCGGCTCGAGCGCCATGGGCGTTAACGCCCGGATGGGTCAGATGGCCGTCAAAACACTCGGCCTCTACCTGATCACCACGGCGATCGCCGTTACTCTGGCCCTGGGTTTTGCCAACCTGATCAACCCCGGTATGGGTATCGAGCTCAGTTCCGCAGCCAGTTATGAGCCAGGCCCTGCACCGTCCGTAAAAGAGGTCATTATCAATATATTTCCGACCAATCCGGTCAGGGCGATGGCCGAGGGTAATATGTTGCAAATCATTGTTTTCGCCATATTGATGGGCGTGGCAGTTACCCATAGCGGCGATAGAGGCAAGCAGGTGTTGAGCTTTTTTGAAAGCTTCAACGAGGTGGTAATGACCATGGTGTCTTTTCTTATGCACCTTGCGCCCTATGGGGTGTTTTGTCTGTTGGCAAAGCTGTTCAGTGAGCTGGGCATTACCGCCATTGCCGATCTCGCCAAATATTTTTTTACGGTGGTGCTGGTGCTGGTGCTGCACGGTCTCGGCGTTTATACCTTGTTGTTTAAAGGGATAACCCGGCTCAGCCCGTGGACGTTGTTAAAGAATATCCGTCCAGCTATGTTGTTTGCCTTTAGTACGTCGTCCAGCAGTGCGACGGTACCGGTTACCCTGAACGTTGCCGAGCGTCGCATAGGTATCGACAATTCCATAGCGTCCTTCACCGTGCCGCTGGGCGCTACCATCAATATGGATGGCACGGCGATCATGCAGGGCGTGGCCACCGTGTTTATCGCTCAGGCGTATGGCATTGATATAACCATTGGCGGTTATGTGGCCGTGGTGTTGACCGCGACCCTGGCATCCATTGGCACCGCAGGAGTGCCGGGTGTAGGTCTGATCACGTTGTCGCTGGTGCTGCAGCAAGTTGGTCTGCCGGTAGAAGGTATCGCGCTGATTATTGGCGTCGATCGCCTGCTCGATATGATGCGTACCGCGGTCAATATTACTGGCGATTGTGTGGTGTCGAGCATTGTCGCGCGTAGCGAGGGGTTGTTAAACGAAGACATCTTTTATGAAGTTTCGGATCGCGACGAATATGCGTCAGAGCGTGTATAGCTTTGTTGTGCAAACCAGCAGGGATAAAGCCGTAATTCCGGGTGCGCCAGCGATAAATTTATTCCCGACCAGCCCGTCGGCGTTGTCGTGCTTGCGACGACAGCCGGGCCGCTGTCAAAGAAGCTTCACCAAAACGTCGTCATTTGGCCACAGCAACAGCATAGCCTCTGCGTAGGCCCAGATTCTGAATGTCTGGAACAGGGATATTTTGAGCGTTTGCTAAGCGAACGGGAGGTGGTACCCATGCGCAACAAATTTCGAGTGATTATGCTGGCGACAACCGTGTCTGTCATGGCGACGGCAGCATCGACAGTTATGGCTCATGAATCCGATAGCGGCGTGTTCGGTTTTACACCGATTGCCGCTTCTGCCGACCAAGCGAGCTGGAACCCGGCTGCGCCCTGGGTTATCCCCGCGGGCTTTAGCCAAAAAGTCGTGTCTGACGAAACCGCCCTGAATATTTATGGCGACGGCATTAATGATTGGCACGATATGAACACCGTTAATGAAAGCGGCAGGATGGCGGGACGCTATTTGTATCGCACCCATGAAGTCCGCTGCGGCGCGCCCTGGGCGCCCTTCCCGGATTGCCAAACATACCCGGGCGGTGCAGTCTCTGTTGTCGATTTGCAAACCGGCGCGGCGTCGATACTTGCCCAGGACCTCAGTTACCAGGCCCTCGACGGAATTCGCTGGACCCCCTGGAGAACGTTGTTGTTTGCGGAAGAAATAACCGGAGGAAGACTCTTTGAAATTGTGCTGGATCAGCATGACCTGACTAAAGGCACGGTGTATGAGCGTCCGGCAGTGGGACGCGTGGCCCACGAGGGGATTGCGGTTGGGCCCGATGGCGCTGTCTATACGGTCGACGAGTGGCGGGGGCTGAGCGATGAATGTCCTGATGGCACACTGCCCTGCGGAGGTGGCATTTATCGGTTTGTCCCTGATAAGGCGGGCGATCTCAGCAGCGGGGCGGTCTATGTCCTGGGCGTATCAGGCGGTGAACACAATACCGGGCAGGGTCGTTGGCTCGGCCCAATCGATGCCGCCAACGCTCGCCAGGCGGGTTCCGAAGCGGGTGGTGCCAGCTATCAGCGACCGGAAGATCTCGAGGTGATTGGCAATACGCTGTATGTGGCGGTGACAGAGGGGCCTCGTGACGAAGCGGGTGACGAGTTATACGAAGGTCGTGTGCTGGCCGTTAATCTGGACTCCATGAAAGTCACCAATTTCGTCAGGCCCGGCGTAAACGCACCGATCGAAATCGGCAGACCCGGCGAAGCGGGTTTCCAGACCGGGATGGACAGCGTCGACAACCTGGCGGCGACACCGGACGGCAGGTTGATGATCATAGAGGACAACAGCCCGTCTGATATCTGGGTGGCGGATCTTGACCACGATAAGGACGGTATGGCCGACAAGGTCTGGTTGTTTGGCTCGCTGACTGATCCTGGCGCGGAAGGTTCGGGCATTTATTTCGGCAAAGACCCAAAGACGCTATTCGTCAACATCCAGCATTCTGCTAACGAAGACGGTGATGCGACCTGGGCGATCACCAAAGAGCAATAACGTCGAGGGCGCCCACTCCCGGAAAAGTCGTTCGGCAAAGCTAGTAGTCTAGGTAGACAAACTTGCAGTCCAGGTAGAAAAAACAGGTGGTCGGTATAAAGGCTGCGGTGAAGTGTCGTGGCTTTTATATTTTGTACAATGCGCTTTTAACCTGTCGGCTCGCGACCTTTCCCGTCGGATCAAATCTTGCCTGGCCCTTGCAGACCGCCCCAAGCATCCCGATCCCGGTGACGGTCGGTTTAGACGATAAATATGGCCTTTAACACAAAGAAAAACAAAATTGATAACCCTGCCCCGGCTGGCAGGGTGATTAGCCAGGACATAAATATAGACCCGACCACCCGGAGATTGATGGCCGCAATGCCGCGAGCAATACCAACGCCGAGCACGGCGCCCACCAGCGTGTGGGTCGTTGAAATAGGTAAACCGGTGGCTGAAGCCATGACTACGGTGGCGGCTGCGCCGAGTTCGGCTGCAAAGCCGCGGCTCGGAGTCAGGGCAGTAATTTTCTGGCCGATAGTGGCCATCACCCGAAATCCGTAGGTGGCCAGGCCCAGCACAATACCACCGCCGCCAAGCAATAGAATCCAGCTGGGCATCACGGTTTTGGCGGCTACCGTGCCCGTTTTGAGTACCCCAACAATGGCGGCCAGTGGGCCGACCGCATTGGCCACATCGTTGGAGCCGTGAGCAAAAGCCATGCTACAGGCAGTGAATACCATCAACACCGCAAAAACGCGTTCTACGCTGGCAAAACGATCACGTCGGTTAACAGAAGGGTCTTCTTCTATACGACTAAGAAAATACCCGCCAATCAGGGTGACAAGCACGCCAATAGCGGCTGAATACAGCGCGCATTCGGCAAAGCTGAGGCTGACGTCGATATCGTCAAAGACGTGGTCGAGGCCTTTCAGCATGGTAACCATGGCCATCAAAAAGCCCACGGCGAACATGTAGAAAGGGATATAGCGTTTGGCGCGGGCGAAGGGATCGGTGTGATTCAATATCAAGGCTTGAACACTTTTAAACAGGGCAAAGGAGATGGCCCCAGCGAGCACCGGCGACACCACCCAACTGAGCATGATCTCCCAGACTTTGCCCCAGTAAACGGTCTCGACGGAAATGCCGACAGCGGCGAAGCCGATAATCGCACCAACGATCGAATGCGTCGTGGAAACTGGCCAGCCCTTAAGGCTGGCCAGCAATAACCAGGTCCCGGCGGCCAGCAAAGAGGCTAACATGCCGAATACCAGTAGTTCGGGCCGTTTTTGCAGGGAGTCAGAGTCAATAATGCCTTTGCGGATGGTTGACGTTACTTCGCCGCCGGCCAGGTAGGCGCCAAGAAATTCGAATACCATGGCGATCAAAATGGCTTGCTTGATGGTCAGTGCGCGCGAGCCCACCGAAGTGCCCATGGCGTTGGCGACGTCGTTAGCGCCGATACCCCAGGCCATAAAAAACCCGAACAGGCAGGCAAGGGAAAGGAATAGAAATCCGTATTCAGCGATGACCGTCATACTGCTCAACTAGTTAATTAATAGGGCGAAAGGAAAGGGCGTTAACGGGCAAGCAAGAGTTGCAACCTGCCGCCGACGCGTTCGGCGTGGTCGGCCAGATCACCAATGATTTCGATGATTTTATAGAGAAACATGACATCGACAGGTGGCATGGTTGCTTCAACGCTAAATAGCTGTTTGCGAATATCCCGCTCGAGCCGGTCGGTTTCGTGCTCCAGCGTATGCAGCTCTTCAATCAGTGTTTCGACAAAGTCGATTTCCAGCCCACTGAAACCGGTTTCCAGCAGCTCGTCCAGTTCGTCGATCGCTTTCAGTGCCTGCTGGGTGGTGGACACCGCCGCCCTCAGAAACTGAATGCCCAATTCACTCAGCACGTCGGGAATAATAATCTGGCGACCCAGCATCAGGCCGGCAATATCCCTTGCGCTATTGGCGATATGGTCCTGCACGGACAACAGCTCCAGCAGATCGGTGCGCGATACCGGCATAAAGAAACTTTTTGGTAAATGCAGGCGCAACTGCTTTTTCAGCTCATCGGCGCGGTGTTCACTTTCGCAAATATGGTTATAAATCGTTTCTGCTTCAGTCCAGTTATTGGCAAACGAAGCCTGGAAAAAAGTCTCCAGCAGCTCGGCGCACTTAACCGCTTCGGTCATGTGTTCCTGCAGGGGCTTGATCGGTGACTTGCCAAGAAGTTTGTACAGAGGGCTGGTAATCGCCATAGTGGGATTCGGCATAAGTGGTGTTAGGTCTGGTTATTATAAAAGTCTGAGCCAGTAATGCCAGAGTCAATGCCAGAGGCTCTCTCACAAGCAGTTCCACAATCAACCCCACAAGCAATCTCACAGGAAATGACTGGACTGAAGCAGGCTGCTTGTACACCCGGTCAGGCACCCTGCTCTCGGAAGTGCTCGGCCCGCTTGCGTCAGGCCTGCCCGTAGCGCTCCCGTTCACCCAGCCAGCGTCGGATGATGGGTGCGACTGTATCGGGATAGTCCTGTAGCAGGGTGCTGGCGATGGCCTTGACCTGATCGAGCAGGTGGGCATCGCGTTCCAGGTTGGCGATACGCAGGTTTAACTCGCCGGTCTGACGGGTGCCGAGGACTTCGCCGGGGCCGCGCAACTCAAGATCCTTTTCTGCGATAACAAAACCGTCATTGGTTTGTCGCATAACGGCGATACGTTCTTTTGCGCGCTGTGACAGGGGTGTGGCATAGAGCAAAACACAATGGCTGGCCACGCTGCCACGCCCCACCCGGCCCCGCAACTGGTGAAGCTGGGCAAGGCCGAGCCGCTCCGGATTTTCAATAATCATCAGGCTGGCGTTCGGCACATCAACACCGACCTCAATGACCGTGGTGGCGACCAGCAGATCGAGATCCCCGGCCTTAAACGCTTCCATCACCAGAGTCTTGTCCCGGGCTTTGAGCCGACCGTGTACCAGGCCTATGCGCAGTTCCGGCAACAACAGGCGCAGCTCATTGGCGGTGACTTCGGCTGCCTGCGCCTCCAGGGTCTCGGATTCTTCAATAAGCGTACAAACCCAGTAGGCCTGGTAGCCATCGCCACAGGCACCGCGAATACGGTTGATAACCTCCGGACGGCGTTGATCACTGATCGCCACTGTATTCACCGGCGAGCGTCCGGCGGGCAGTTCGTCGATCACCGAAAAATCCAGATCCGCATAGACGCTCATCGCCAAGGTTCTTGGAATCGGTGTCGCGGTCATAATCAGCTGGTGGGGAATCGTCCCGGATGCTGGGCCTTTTTCCCGCAATGCCAGTCGTTGGTGAACACCGAATCGGTGCTGTTCGTCGATAATGGTTAAGCCGAGATTGCGAAAGATAACGTCATCCTGAAACAGCGCATGAGTGCCGACGATCAATTGTGCTCCGCCGTCGGCAATGCTGGCCAGCTGCACCTCCCGGGCCTTGCCCTTGAGTTTGCCGGTCAGCCAGACAACTGCAATGCCCAGCGGGCTAAACCAGCTGACAAAGTTAAGTCGATGCTGCTCAGCCAGAATTTCGGTCGGTGCCATGACCGCCGCCTGGTAGCCGTTGCCAATGGCCTGTAAAGCGGCGATTGCTGCTACCACCGTTTTGCCGGAACCAACATCGCCCTGTAGTAGCCGCAACATGGGTTGCGGCTGCGCAATATCGTGGGCAATTTCTTCACACACCCGTGTCTGCGCTCCGGTTAACTGAAACGGTAACTGTTTAAGAAACCGCATTTTCAGTGCCACATCCGGTGCCAGGGCCGGTGCCTGATATTGCCGGATCTGCTGGCGTAAACGCTGCAGACTGAGATGATGGGCGAGCAACTCTTCCAGGGCGAGACGTTGTTGTGCCGGGTGGTTGCCTTCGGCAAGTAATTGCACAGGGGCATCCGCAGGGGGTTTGTGCAAAAAGCGCAGGGCCTCAGACAGGCTGGTTTGTTGTTCGTTGCGCATTGCCTCGGGCAACAGCTCAGTAAGATTGGTGGCGTTGGATAGCGCGAGAGCCTGGTCAACAATGGTGCGCAAACGGTATTGCGTCAGCCCTTCGCTGGCCGGGTAAATCGGTGTCAGATACTGGGTAAGTGGCTCCGGCGTTTTGTCATCCAGGAACTGATATTCCGGGTGATAAAGCTCCAGCCCCGCGCTACCTCGCCGGACTTCCCCATAGGCGCGGATTTTCGCGCCGCTGACCAGATTGTTGCTCTGGGCGGCCGTAAAATGGAAAAAGCGCAAGGTCAAAACGCCGGTGTGATCCTGCACCTTACACATCAGGCTGCGCCGCCGCCCGTAAACTATGTCGGTGCCCTTTACTTCACCTTCTATGACCACTTCCGTGTTGGGTTGCAGCGCACCAATTGGGCTTAGGCGCGTGCGATCCATGTACCGCAACGGCAAATGAAATAATACATCCTGAATGGTTGCGATGCCGACACGGGCGAGCTTATCGCGCAGTTGCGCACCGACACCACGCAGAGCTGTAACTGGGGTTTGATCAAGGGCTGTCATGGGCCACCAGTGTATTGTTTAATCTCAGGAGGGGATAGACTTCCCGTGCTCGTTGCGCGATAACAGCGTTGCCGGTGGGCTGCGACCGCATCCGGACTGGCCTGAGCTGAACGACCGGTCCGAACTAAACTGGACCGAACTGAACTGGCGCACGGAGAAAATATGGCCGGGTTAAACCACGGGAGGTAAATAGGCGCATGTTAGCTTGTGGAAACCGCCACGTTATAGAGCCGCCATAACTAAAAGAGGGCATCCATGAAGAAACTCGATAATGAAAAGGCACTCATAAAAAAGGCCATAGACGAAGGCGTAAAATACGGTGAGAAGCGCGGGGTGGTTGAGTTTGAAGCCACCGATTCGGCGAACGAAAAGATTGAGTATATCTACCGCTTACTGGTGCACGACAAAGTCATTCAACCCATGCCGGAAGATCAGGTATCGCAGAAAGCCATGCGCCATAAACTGGCCATCTGGGCTTCCCGGCTTAAATAAACCACCCTGGATTTCCCCCGCACGTCGGTTAGCCTTAATGCGACTTCCCGCCTGATTCGCTGACGGAATAACCCGGTCATTCCGGCTGGCCAAAGATTCGCAAGGTGTTATTTATTGCTTGCGATAATAATCCGATACCTCAATCGTTGCGGTCACCGCGACGACCACATTCGAAAGATCTAATTATCCGGTTTTGGTCGTTGCAGCGAAAAGAAGCTTCTAGCCAGCGCTCGGTTAGCGAGAGACACCACCCTCGCACGCCAGCGTTAATTGGGCGTGGTGTGCTTTTGGCTGCTGCCTAAATTCCTGGCGACAAGTTGTATTGTCGTGTGTTAATTTCACCACAAAGGGGGGTGCTTTGAACAATTTTACATATTGTATGTTGCCTGCGCGCGCCAAAAAAATGGTCAGCGGCTCAATGGTGGCACTGGCGCTCGTCCTCCCCGGTGCTGCGCTGCAGGCTGAGGAAAGTAGCTTTGCCCGCTTTGAGCGCGATCTGGCTACTTTCGACCCGGGAGGTAAATATTTGACTCAGCCCATTGAGCGGCTGTTCCCGGGCTTGAGCGTCAATGGCACCCTCAGGCATTGGTCGGATTTCCTCATTTCCGATGAGGAAAATATCGGATTTCGGGATCGCGACTTCCGCGCGCTGCAAGCGCAGACGCTTCTGGAAGTCGCGCTTTCCTACCGTTTTTCACCGAGTTTTGAACTCACCAGCATCAATCATATCCTCTTCGATGCGGCTTATGACGTTGGCGGCACCCAGGGTCTGTATGCCGACAAAATAGATGATAGCTTCCGCGAGTATCGGGATTTTGATCGCATCGCCCGAGAATTATACCTGTCTTACCGCACCGCTAAATTTGATCTGGTGGTGGGCAAGCAACAGGTGGCCTGGGGCAAGATGGATGGCCAGTTTATCGACGTGATCAACGCCATGGACTTTCGTGAGTCGGTGCAGCTCGAAGCCAGCGATTACGAAATACGCCGTTTGCCTATGTGGATGACCGGTGTCACCTACTATTTTGATGACGTCGCCCTGAATTTATTGTGGATTCCCGACTTTGTTGCTAATCGCCATCCCGGATACGGCGCACCCTGGTCCTCTCCACTGCTGCCGCCAGACGACGACACGGTTGAAAATAATGTCTTCCTGCTGAGTGGGCGAAGCAATTTTTTTGGTGATGCGGTACTCCAGGCTGACCGGCCTGGCTGGCAAAATATAAGTGACCATCAACTGGCGGTGCGAGTCGATATAGCGCAGGGTGCGCTGACCTGGGGTTTGATTTATTACTATGCCTGGGAGCGTGACGCGACGCCCTTTGTGGTGGGCCGTTTCACCGATGACACGGGCGATCATCTGACGCTACGACCGCGTTTTGAACGGGTTCATCATTTTGGCGCTACCGCAGACTACGCCTGGGTGGCCACTGGTGTGCCAGGCATAGGCAACCTGCCCATGGTGTTTAGAGCGGAAGCCCTATACACCCGCAATGCCCATATTATCGATTTTAGGGAGCTGGGAGCCGTACGCGCCGGCGCGGCGGGTGATGGGGTCAGTGAGCGCGATACTCTACGGGCGGCACTGGCCTTTGAGTTTGCTCTGCCCGACAAAATCGCATTGATTTTTCAACCGTCTTTTTATTACACATTTGACTGGCACGAAAACCTGGGGGTGGGGTTTGGCGGCGCCATCGGCGATCGCTGGAACTTTGTGCCCGTCGTCTATGTCTCGCGCCCGGTTCATGGCACCCGGGATCGACTAAAAACCAGCGTGACGTTATCCCCCTATTTGAGTGGCCCCAACCGCGGCTATCAGGGCATGAAGTCCAAGCTGCTGGTGAGCTACGAATTCTCTCCCTTTCTTATCGGCAGTTTTATTTATACCGATTACAGTGGTGGCAACAATGATGATTTGTTTGGCCAATACCATCAATGGGATAACATCGGTTTTGAGTTGCAATACGAGTTTTAGAAAATGCATTTATTAGCAGCTATTTCAGTGCATCCTCTTCTGGGTTCAATGGGTGCGAAGGCGGTGACATGTCGTTTGATGAGCGCCCTGGTCTCGCTGATCCTCGCGGCAATGGCATTACCGGCCTCAGGGGAAGACGTACCTTCGGGCTGGCGCTCGGTTGCCCAATTTACACCGTGGGAACGTGAGCGCTTCGACCCGCGAACTGATACGCCACGAGACCCGAAAACCGGCTATTTGCCCGCCGAGCCCTTCCCGTTCAAGGCACCCTTTACCGCTGAAGAAATGGGTTACCGTACCATGGATTTTACCCACACCGCGCGGTGGTCGCATATCGTCGCCGACGCGTTTGGCACGATTACCAGGGCGGGCTATCTTAGCGAAGGCATTACCATTGGCATGATTGATCAGGTGCTGGCACCGGATGCCAGTGCGCAAATCAACGGCCAGCCCGGAGACATATATTCTCGACAATTGTACTACTACACCTATCCACCGAAGAACGATGGCGTCCAGGAAATGTGGGTCCTGCGCCGCAGTGGTGCGGAAAGCCCGGAAAAACTGGATACTTTTGCCTATACACCGTCGATGCGCCGGGTGCGGCGGCAACCGGCGCCGCGGCGTGACACATCCTTCCCCGATACTGTGCAGTCTTTTGACGATATTCTCGGGGTTGAATCCTGGGAGTTCGACTGGCGGGTGATCGGAGCCGACGTGCTCTATGAGACCGTGCGTTTTCCCAGGACGCGTCCAACCATGACCCTCGCTGAGCCCAACGGCAAGTTTTACGAGGTGGCCACGGACTCGATAAAAGTGATGAGTGAGCGCTATCCGTTTTATCGGCAGGATGGCGGCGTCAACTGTTTTGTACTGGAGGCCATCCCCAACCGCCAATGGCTGCCGGATTACAAGGTATCAAAAATTATTTACTGGATAGATCAATACTATTTTTATCCACTGCGCACCGAGCGTTACGATGAGGACGGTAAGCTCAGAATGATAGAAGTGCGCCTCGCTCATCGAGAGAATAAATCTTTGCCAGAGGGGCAGGGCTACGCCAGTCGGCTGACGGTGTACTATGACGCCAAGGAAGACTTGCTGAGTTACAGTTTGCACGACGCGCACACCGTTGCTCAGTGGTCCCCCGAGGAGCAGGCCTTGTTTACCCCTGACTTTATGCGGCGGAACTGGCGCCGCTACGCCCACGACAGCCAATCCCTGGTGACATCGCCGGAAAAGTTTTATCTGCGGCCACAGTTGTTGAGGGGCCGTTTTCCCGATGAGCGGCCGGTTTCAGTTGCGGCCGATATTCAGGCGCGTATTGAGGCTCAAAACCAGGCGGGGCATCTGGTGTTTGGCATTGGTGAATAATTTGGCGTTGGTGAATAATAAGTTTTGCGAGCGCTTTGCCGATGTATACACGGCCCAGCCTGGTTATTGACTAGCAACCCGTGATAGCGCCTGTTCGCGTTCGGCGCAGACCCTGGCCAGATTATCGCGACAGTATTGCGACAGTATTGCGACAGATCATGGCGATAGGTCATCGTGACATTGTCGGCGACAGGGCCTGTCGGAACGCTGCCCCTAAACATCCAACCGGCCCCTCCTTAGCCACTGGCATTCGAGTAGATACGGACTGAATT